>Ga0181561_10001980_pt1 | contig 18185 bp, 12 predicted proteins | sample 011ome_19_FD_133760 | JGI IMG/M metagenome (GOLD analysis project Ga0181561, IMG submission 133760) | Coastal salt marsh microbial communities from the Groves Creek Marsh, Skidaway Island, Georgia - 011510BT metaG (megahit assembly) | ecosystem: Environmental > Aquatic > Marine > Intertidal...
GGCGAGTGACGTTTTCAGTCAACGCTGTTGTTGTCGGCACCACAACGAGACGCGCGTGGTGATGACGCTCGTGGGTCTGCGCGCGGCCGGCGACCAGCTGCGGCTGGCGCGCGAGTTCGCCGTGCTCGGGGACTACGACACGTCGCGCGTGTACTACCAGGGCGTGCTGTCGCAGGTGTCCAGGTACGCGCGAGGCCCGTCTGCGCGTCCTGCCGTTGGCACCCTCGCCCGCGCTTCAGATGCGCGCGCCGCCCGACCCCCCGCGCGCGTCCTGACCCTCCCTGACCCGCCCCCGCGCTCCCGACCCGCAGACACGTCGACGCCGTGGACCGGGACGAAGACGCGACCGACCCGTACCGCAAGGTACGTCTTCCCGCACCCTCGCACGCCGCGCGTTTTCGAAATCCGCGCCTCCTCCTCGCGGCGTCCCGCGAAGAGCCTCATCGAAAAGAGCCTCCTCGAAACGCGTCCCGAAGTCTCGACTCACAAAGAAAACCGCAAACCGCCATATGCGTTTTCCTCCGCGCGCAGGGCAAGTGGCACCGCGTGCGCGCGCAGCTATCGGACGAGTTCAAGTCCGTCTCTGCGCTCGACCTCGAGCGCGCCGTGTTCTCGACTCGCCCGGGAAGCGACGCCGCCGCCGACCGCGCGCGGGGCGCCGCCGCCGTCGCCGCCGCCGCCGCCGCCAACGCGTCCGTCCCCGCGAGCCGACTGGACTTTAACCCTAAACCCACGGCGGCGGCCGCCGCGGACCTGCTGTGGGGCGCGCGCGCCGACGGCGCGAAATCCGGAAACGGCGCCGACGTCCGGCGCTCGCTGGACGACCCCGACGTCTGGCGCGCGCCGACGCCCCGGGACCCGCCGAGCGAGCCTCGGCGCGGAAACGCGGGCCACGCGGGCTCGGGCCGGGCCGGCGCGGCGCGCGGCCGGGACCTCCCCGCGTGGGCGCGGCGGGGGGACGAGAGCGGCGTCGGGGACGCCGGTGGTGGCCGCCGCGGGGGCGGAGGCTCTGGCGGCGCGGCGGCGGGCTCGCGGCGCGACCGCGGCGATTCGCAACACGCGCATCGCAAAGCCACCGGGCACGTGAACCCCGATCGTTTGGGTCGCGGCGGGAGCGCGCGCGACGCCATCCACGCCGCGCGCGAGGGCCGCGATCCCACTCACCGCGGCCCCGACGGCGAGCTCGCGGAGGGCCTCGAGCGCGAGATCCTCGACCGGTCGCCTTCGGTGCGCTGGGACGACATCGCCGGTTTAGGCGACGCGAAGCGTCTGCTGGAGGAGGCGGTTGTGTTGCCGCTGTGGATGCCGGAGTACTTCCAGGGCATCCGGCGCCCGTGGAAGGGCGTCTTGATGTTCGGCCCGCCCGGCACGGGCAAGACCATGCTGGCGAAGGCGGTGGCCACGGAGTGCGGTACTACGTTCTTCAACATCTCCAGCAGCACGCTCGCGTCCAAGTACCGCGGCGAGTCCGAGCGCATGGTGCGCATCCTGTTTGACCTGGCGCGCGCGCACGCGCCGTCCACCATCTTCATCGACGAGATCGACGCGCTCTGCACGTCGCGCGGCGCCGCCGGTGAGCACGAGGCGTCGAGGCGTGTTAAGTCCGAGTTTTTAGTTCAGATCGACGGGTGCTCCGCTGGTGGCGAGGACGACGGCGACGAGACGCGTGGGAACCGAGACGGCTCCGAGCCCGACGGCGGACGCGCGCCGGGCGCGTCGAAGCAGGTGATGGTGCTGGCGGCGACCAACTTCCCGTGGGACATCGACGAGGCGCTGCGTCGCCGGCTCGAGAAACGAATCTACATCCCCCTCCCTGACGCCGACGCGCGCGCGGCGCTCGTGCGCATCAACGTGAAGGGCGTGGACGTCGCGGACGACGTCGAGGTGGACACTATCGCCGCGGAGATGGAGGGGTACTCGGGGGACGACATCACCAACATCTGCCGCGACGCGGCGATGAACGGGATGCGGCGGAAGATCGTCGGCAAGCGCCCGGAGGAGATCCGCGCCATGTCCCGGGAGGAGGTGGCGGCGCCGATCACCATGGAGGACATGTCCCAGGCGCTGCGGCGGATATCGCCCAGCGTCAGCAAGGAGGACGTAGAGAGGCACCTGGAGTGGCTGCACGAGTTCGGGAGCACGTGAATCGCGTCGGACGCGGTACGTTTTGCGCGGCGTACGAAAACGGTTAGCCGCCGCGGATTTGTAACACAGGAGCGTCGCGCTTCCGCCCTCTACCCCATCGTGGCCTTTCTCAGGTTTTCCCGGAACGATGCCGACGTCACCGCCAGCACGGGCCACAGGCCGATCATCATCGCCTTGTTCTTCTTCGTGAACGAGGTTTTGTCGTAGTTGAGCGCGAAGCGGATGGCGACGAACACGTACATCACGGCGAGCACGGGTGCGGAGAAGAGCCCGCCGATGATGGGGATGGGGAGGCCACGCGCGACGACGGATGCGCCCCGGTCGATCGGGACACGAGGCGAGGCGATGGCGCGCGCGCCTCCGAGCGGCACGTCCCCGAGCGGCAAGTAGGAGCCCCCGAACGACGCCCCGCGCGAGCCCAGCGCCGACTTCGACCGCGTCGCCTCTCGGCGAGAAAACGCGTGCGCGATGGGTGCTGACGACCGCGCGTTGCGCGAGCGTGCGGGAACGCGAAACGCGACGTTGACGCTCGAGGCGACGGCGCTCATGACTCGCGAAGGTAGTCGGTGACGTGCACGCCGATCGCGGCGTACCGCGCGACGTGGTGTGTGCTCCGAGGCTCGGGCGGCTTTCCGAAACCTCCGAGTCATCATCAGGCAGTCAGGACGACGGCGAAAACGGAGCTCGTCTACGCGCCGTGCTAACCCCTACGTCATCTCCACACTATCTACCGCTACCGCGTCACTCGGTTCCGTCGTCGCGCATCAGCACGCGTCCCGGAGGGATCTCCCGCGCCACGAGTCCGAACCGACTGGGCGGCCAAAGCACCGCCGGCACTCGAGCGTCAAGCAACGCCACCGGGACGACGTCGAAGTCGTCCGCGTCCGCGTCCGCGGTTCCGTCCGCGGTTCCGTCCCTGTCCCTGTCTCCAGCCCCGCGCGTCCCCGCTTTCGCATCTGCGGTCCCGCGCCATTTCGTCCCCGTGGTCCCCGTGTGCCAGGTCTCGCGTCCCAAGAACCCCCGCGTCTCCACCACGCGCTCCAGGCGGCAGTGCCCCTTGGGGATCTTCTGCACCTCGTCCGAGTCCGCGGCGGTGACCCAGTCCCCCTCGAGCGCCACCAGCCTCCGCACCGCGCGCACGTTCGGATCGCTCGGGGTCTTCAGGTACACCATGTCTCCCCGCGCGAAGGTCAGCAGGCGCGTCGCGGTGCGGTCCAGGACGACCCACGCCGCGTCTCTTCCCCGCGAGGAACTCGGGCCCACTTCGGAAGGCACCCCGCGCGCTCCATCGGACGCGCGGCCAGCCTCCGGTCGGCCGACGGGAAGGTCCGCGGCGTCCGCGCGCGCGACGGTCGCCACACAATCGTTCACGGTGATGACCACGGGCACGCTGAGCGCCACATCCCGCAGCCGGCGGAGCATGGCTCGCACTGCGGGCGCCCGAACTCGATCCTGCGTTTTGGTTGGCTGAGACACGTGTGCTTCGTCTGAAATCTCTGACAACGAATTCTTCTCGGGTCTGTCGCGCCGCGCAGCGCGCGCACAGTACCCCGCGCGCGCCGGTCGCGTCTTACCTCCACGACTCGGCGATGCGAGCGCGACGCATCGCGGCGTTCGCGCTCGCCGCGCTGTTCATGTGCGCGCACGGATGGCTCGTCGCCGCGCAGGCCGGCGCGGTGCGACCCGTGGGCGACGTGGTAGACCACGCGCTCCCCCCGGCCGGCGAGGCGGGCGCGTCGGTCGATCCCGAGGGCGCGCTCGAGGCCCTCCCCGCGGAGAGCATGCAGGGCCTATTCAACTGGGCGATCGAGAACTCCGACCCCGGGACGCTGCGCGAGATGGCGGAGCGAGCCGAGCGGGGCGCCGGGACGGGCGACGACGCGTCCGCGACGGATGCGCCGGCTCCGGCGAAGCGCGCGGCGACGACGCCGAACCGCCGCGAGCTGACGCGGGAGGAGATGCTCGCGAAGCGCGAGGACGTCAAGGAGGCGCTCGAGCTGCTCGCGTCCAACCCCACGGAGCAGCAGTTCATCAAGCAGGCGGTGGAGATGTTCGCGGACCCGCGGCGCTCGGAAGCCGACCGCGCGCTCGCGCTTGAGGAGATGGAGGAGCTCGTCGCGCCCATCGACAACGCGAACGATCTGAACGCGCTCGGCGCGCTCGCGCCGCTCCTGGCCGTCGCGCTGGACGTTTACGGGGACGCGCCCGATGCCGTCGCCGCGCGCGCGCTCGGCGTGCTCGCCGTCGCGCTCAGCAACAACGAAAAGGTGGCGGACCTCGTGCACAGCTGGCGCTTCGAGGAGGCGGAAGAAAAAGGAGGCGAGCCGCACGGCGTCGTGTGCGGCGCGGGGGCGGGAGGCGAAAAGTGCGCCTCGCGCGATCCTTCCGAGCCGCGCGACAGCGTCGCGGCGCGGCTCGGGAGGATCGCGCTCGGGGAACCGACGGACGCGAAAGACGCAACCGGAAGCGACAGAATCTCCCCCGCGCGTCGCGCCAAGGCGCTCCGCGCGCTGGCGTCGCTGACGCGGTCGCATTTCCCGTCGCGCCGCGCGCTCTTCGCCGCCGGCGGCGCGGACATGTTCGCGGCGCTGTTCGACGCCGAGGACGAGAAGACGCGCAAGCGCGCGCACGCGCTCGCGGCGGACGTCTGGACGCGCCCGGACGTCGCCGGCGGGCCCGCGGCGAGGGGTTTCCCGCCGGGCCGGCGGGACGAGGAGACGCGCATGGCGCGCGACCTCGCCCCGCGGCTGGTGGCGGCGCTCGGCGAGGGCTCCTCGGACGCGCGCGAGAAGGCGATGGGCGCGCTGGAGGCTGCGCTCGAGCGCGTCGGGGGCGAGGCGGGCGCCGCGGCGCGCGACGCCGCGGCGAAGGCGCACGCGGGCGAGGCGCTGGCGCGCCTCTCGAGGTTCTTCGAGGAGGCCGCCGCCGCCGAGCCGGACACCGCCGAGCACGCGCATTCGCTGGCGCGCGCCGCCGAGCGGCTGGCGGGGACGATGCGCGCCGTCGGGAGCGCCGGGCACGAGGAGCTGTGAGACGTATCTTGTTTCGCCGTGAGACGGCGTGACGCGCGCGTCACGTCCCATAAACACACGTCGTGTGGGGTTTTTTAACGACTGACGGCGCTACTACGTATCGCGTCGGGTCGATATCACAACCGTTCGGCGGTACCGCGAAATCGTCTTCGCCCGCACATCTTCATCTTTTCTCTTCGCGCGCGTTTCGTCTCGTCTCGTCACCGCTCGCGCCGTTTTTAGTGAAAAATCCTCCGACTCTCGCTCAGAGGCGGTCGCGGGGGCCGAGGGGGGGGGGCTGCTGGGGCCCGACGGTGATGGGGAGGTTGGCATCCTTGGCGCCCTTGCCTCCGAAGATGAGGCACGCGGCGGGGCCCGCGAGCGCGAGGAAGGAGTACATCGCCTCGCGGCGGCCGAGACCCTGCGCCGCCTTCTCGAAAAACTCCTCCTGCTGCCCGGGGTACCGCGCGGTGGACTCCTGGCCGTACACGTCCCACGAGCCGGTGGTCGCCTCGGGGTCGTTCAGGTCGAAGTACACGGACTCGTCGCCGTACTTGGCCTTGGGGGTCACCGAGGCGCTGCGGATTTTGAAAGGGACGCGCGATGGGAGATGAGGGTCACCAGGGTCGAGGGGGTCAGTCGCGGTTCTCGAAAAAGCGCGAAAAAACGCACAGGCTCTGTGAAGAGACGCGCGGTCGTGACTGGACCCGCTTCTCTCATCTCGATGTCGCCCCGTGGTGCTCGCGACGGGAACGACGCGGCGCACGCGGTGACGTTCGCGAATCGACCGCGATCGCGGTCCGCCGCATCGCGACCGTCGCGCTCCCTTCGCCGCGTCGGTTTCGATCGCGTCGTGTCGCGCGCTTCGCACGCGGCGTCGCCCGTTAGGGCACACCGCGCATCGTTCGTCGGGAAACATCCTCGAGCGCGTGCGCGGTGCCGGCCGGAAACGTACCGAGCGGTGCGGCGCGCGGCGGTGGGCTTCGCGGCGACCTTAGCGCCGACGAAGGTGGAGGTGGAGGCAGAGAGGCAGAAGGCCATCTTTTCTGTTTGGTGCTTGTGAAGCGAGTGCGGGAATGGACCGCGCGTCTCGCCGCGCGGGCTCATCACGTCGCGGCAAAACTCGTTCGGAGCACGGCCAAAAATCGATTCGCCAAAACCACCTCAGCCAATGAAATCGTTTCACAACCGTCGCGATTCGGCGATTCGGGGGGCGAAACGCAAGCGCGTCTCGGTTAGCCTGGCGTGCGTGAACGCGGCAGAAATGGGCCCCGAAAAATGCAGACGCGAGAAACGTGCGTCTCGGATGGGTAACAACATCGGGCGCGGCGGCATGAGCCGCCCCCCCCCGCCCTCGGGCGAAGGTCCTGGGGCGAGCGATGCGGCGGATGACGTGCCCTACGTCGACACGCTCGTGCGCGAGTACCTGCTGTACCGCGGGTGCTCGGGCGCGCTCGCCGCGTTCGACGCCGAGCGCGGCGAGGGCCAGGCGTTCGACCGGGCCGACCGCGTGGCGGAGCTCATCTTCGGAAGACACGTGCCCCGCCTGGACGCGGTCGGCCTATCGCGCACGCTCGGCCTGCTGCGGGACCGGTACTTCAGCCGCCTCGACGCCTCCTTCGCGCCGGCGACCGCCGAGCTGGAGACCTCCATCGCGCGCCTGTTCGTGGTGACCGCGGCGAAGGCGCGGCGGAAGGACAAGATCGCGGAGCTCTTCGAGGCGGAGGGCGAGCGACTGGTCGCGGCGAGCGCGGGGGGAGACGAGTGGCACCGCTGGTTCGCGGTTCCGTACGTCAAGCGACCATCGAGTGACCCGAGGTTCGCGCCGTACTTCGAAGACGCTTGGGCGGACGCCGTCGTCGCGAGCGCTAGGAATTTCCTCTCCGTCGCGTTCGCGGCGGCGCCCGAACCCGCCGTGCTCCGCTTCGGCGCCGCGCGCCGCGAGCGCGCGCTGTTAGTTAACCGCGTCGCGGCGCTCGAGCGGGAGGTGGCGCTGTTACGCGAAAACAAGCGTCACGAGGGAGTGTCCCTCGACGCGGCTCGGACTGTCGACACCACGGAAGGCGATGGTGTCAACAGCGCGTCTCGCGGCGCGTCTGGCGAAGATGCGGAAGCGGCTTCCGAAGATCCTTTCGATCGCGTCATCGTCGCCGACGGGCGAAGCGGCTTAAAAGACTCCGACAAAAGCGCTTCGTCTTCGTTCGAGATGGCGGTCCCACGGGACCGCCATCGGGACAAAAACATACGAGATCCGCATCATATGCGCGACGCAGTGACCGCAGTGACGTTCACGCGGCAAGACGCGTTCTCGCTCCACGCGCCGAGGCCGGTGGCGCACGCCCGCTTCGCCCCCGGCGGCGCGCTCGCCGCCGGCGCCGGCGACGACGGCGCGATCCGCGTCTGGTCCGTCGACGACGACGCGCGCGACACGCACTTTAGTCTGCAAAATGGTGTCAACGATGGTGTCAACACGAATGGTGTCAACACGACGTCCGTCCTGGCGTCGCTTCACGTGGGCGAGAACGCCGTCGGCGCGTTGGCGTGGGACGTGGACGCTTTCAATCGGAACGCGCGCGAAGGCGCCGGCGGCGTGCTGTACGTGGGCACGCGCGACGCCTCCGTGCGCGCCTGGGACGTGGACGAGCGCGCCGTGGTCGCGGACGCGGCGGGGGATGAGTCCTTCCCGCACTGCGAGGACCTGCGGTGCTCGCCGTGCGGGCGATGGCTCGCGCGGAGCGCGGCGACGCGGGACCCGTGGGCGCGCGCGGGACCCGGCGGCGCGCGCAGGTCGCCGCTCGGCCGCGTGGAGGTGTGGGACGCGCGCGCGCTGACTTGCGTGGCCTCCCTGCCGCTCGGCGCGGCGGCGCCCTGCGCGCACGAGCTGGCGTTCAACCACAACGGCAAGATGCTGGCCGCGGCGGGCGCGGACGGCGAGATCCGTCTGTTCGACGTGAACGCCGCGCGGCTGGTCGCCAAGTGGCGCGCGCACCCCAAGGGGCACGCCGCGACGAGCGTCGCGTTTTCGTCATCCGCGGCGGACGCGTGCGTGTTCGGGGTGGGGACAGACGGCGTCGTCGCCGAGTGGAGTCTGCGCAGTCTGCGCGCGAGCCTCGGCGCGGTGGACGTGCGCGACGTATGCGGCGTCGACACGCGGACGCGGCTGGCGCTCGACCCGGCGGGGCGGGGCGTGGCGCTCACGTCCGCCGTCGCCAACGGCGCCGTGGCGGTGCTCGAGCGGAGAGACGGGAATCGCGCGGCGGCGAACGACGGGGACGCCGCGCCTTCGAAGGCGCCGTCCGGCGCTCGCGGCGGCCAGGCGGTCTCTTTGCCGGGGAACGGCGCGGCGGCGCGGTGCGTGGACTGGCACCCGACCAGGAGCGCCGTGCTCGCCGGGTGCGTCGACGGCACGTCCATGCTCACCACGCTGGAGATGTCCGTGAGCGAAGGATAGACGATGACACGTAGTACAACTTGTAGTCGATACGGGTCACCGAACTGATTTCGGCGTGAGACGGCGTTTCCAGAAACGTTTCCCAGAAACGAAACCAGCTGACAGGTGGCGGGGTGGCGTTTCCCTGTCTGTGGTCACAGATATTTATGTCGAACAAATGATGTCGAACAAGTGTGCCAAGAACGCGACGCCGCCCACGGACGCCACTCTCACGCGCGCGCGTTCCTCCACTTCCCCGCCCGACCGAACTCCTCCCAGCCGCCAACATGGGCCCTTGCATGTCCATGCTTTCCAGCGAAACCCCCCCTCCCAAGGAGATATTGCCAGATCCCGCGGCGACCGAGGCGTTCGAAGCCTACTTCCGAAACCTGAACACGTTATACTTCGACACCTGGCAGGTGTTCAAGGGCGACGCGCACGCGAAACCGACGACCATCCAGAAAAAGGACCAAACGGTCGCCGACCCCGACGAGAACCGCTGGCTGTACGTCAAGGGTACCGGGAACGCCTTTTCCGCGACGAACGGCCCGGGATGGATCGTTGGCTCGAAGGCAATGCTCAAAAACTTCAAGGCCAAGCCCGAGAAGGGCAAGGCGCCACCGAGTGAGAAGCTGTGGACGGTGAAGTTCGACAAGAAGCGATGCAAGTGCGAGTGGGGCTCGGACGTCGAGGACCCGGACTGTCCGGTCGTAGACGGCTTCTACGTCGGCGACGACATGCACCACAAACGGGCTGGGAAGAACTGCGATTACCAGATGAAGTGGCGCACGACGCGCACGCTCGTGTTCGAGTCGAAGGACGAGTCCGCGGCGCCGGTGGAGGTGGTGATCACCACCACCGGGGCGTTCCACGTCAAGATCGACCACGAGACGCGTGAGGGTTCGAGCACGGAGCAACAAGTGTTCGACGGGAAGTTCTGCGCGCTCAAGTCCGTCGTGACGATCGACGGCCACCCGCCGTTCTCGATCGACCTCACCTCGAACGAACTGAAGTACGCGTTGCCGGGGGAGTTCTCCGGCACGAAGCTCACGGAGGATGACCACAAGAAGTGGCGAGCCGACCTGACGGACAAGACTATTCTTGGCAACAAGGCGCCCTCGTTCAAGACCAAGGTGGAGTCCGGGAAACTCGATTCCGGCATGAAGCTTCTGCTCGCGTTCGTCTTGTCGTTCATGCTCGTCGAGGACGCGGAGGGACAGGATTTGCCGCAGTACACCCCGGCTATGGGCCCGTTGGCCGCCACCATGTACAAGATGGGGCACGTGTTCCCCCTGTGCAACACCGAGTTCAGCACCACGACGGGAATACTGGCGAAGGGCGTCGAGTGGCTGCTCAAGGAAAAGTGCAAGGGATACAAGGAGAGCCTGCAGAAGCGATCGGGCATGCTTGGAAACGGCAGTTTCAAGGTGAGCCACAGATCCGATTTCCCGGACGTCGCCGCCGTCAAGCTCGAGGGCGCGCAGAGGTACGGGTACTGAGCCTCCTCGCGACGGCGCGAGAGCCGCACCGCTTCGGTGCACCGATAGGCTACTACTCTGAGCCCACCGATGTGGTCGGCGACTCGTCGTAATCCGAAGAGAGCTGATGTCACTCGCCGCGTGCCTGGCGGCGGAGCTGTGGAGACTGCGCCGGATCCACCTCGCTCCGCCGCGCGGGTCCTCGCGGGACGCCGAGTCATCCGCCTCGTTCCTTTTATTATATGCATATTGAACTCATTATTATGATCATAGTACCACCGCGCTCCGCGATTTAAAACTCGAGCGCCTGCGCGATGCGCCCCGCCAGCGATAGGATCTTGAACGGTTTCTTCCCCTCCACGCGCGCGACCGTCTGCGGGCACGAGTCTGTGATCCAGAAGTTCTCGAACATGTCCGACTTCGTGAACCGCTCGTGCTTGTCGTTGGGAAAGACGCCGTGCGTGCAAAACGCGCTGATTTTTTCGGCGCCGTTCTCGACGAGAACCTTCCCGCACTCGATGAGCGTGCCCCCGGACTGCACCAGGTCGTCCACGATGACCACGTGCTTCCCCTGCGGCTCGCCCTCCTTCAGCGTCACCAGCCTCTCTGCGCCCTTGCGCACCTTCGTGCACACCACCTCGTGGAAGTCCTCGAAGAAGGTGTGGAAGCGCTTCATGGCGCCCTCGTCCGGGTACGCGATGACGACGTCGTCGGCGTCCGGCAGAAGTTTCAGCCGCTCGAGCAGCAGGGGAATGCCCGTCTCGAAGCACGGCGTGATGTTGTCCCCGAAGTAGAAGCGCTCCTGGAGCGCGTGGATGTCGAACGTGATCATGCCCGTGGGGCCGCCGCGGCTCAGCGGGATGTGGCTCAAGATGCGCGCCAGGGTGACGGCGGTGGGGATCTCGCCTTCGCGGTCCACGCGCTCGGCGGTGCCGGTGGGGAAGAAGGGCAGGATGAGCGTGAACGACGCGATGAACATCTTGGGCAGGGAGTAAATCACCGAGATCTGCTCGAAGATGGTCTCCGGGTTGTTGAACGACGCCAGGAACGCGACGTGCTTCCCGCGGATGCTCTCGGCGCCCTCCACGAACAGGTTGGGGAACCCGTCGGGGAACTTTTTCCAGGAGATCTCGCGCGTCTGGATGTCCAGGTGCGAGGGCTGCGCGGCGATCGCCTTTGCCAGGTCCTTCATCTGCGGGCAGTAGTACAGATACTTCTTGTGCGGGTCGCCGTGCGGGCCGAAGCTCTCGCGGCGGAGGCGCTTCGCCTCGCGGTCCACGTCCTCGGCGGACATCGCGTTCGTCCGACTCGGATTTCAAAACCGGCACGAAAACCTGGCGCGTTTCGCGAACGCGCGGCGGAGGCTCTTCGAGGCTCGAGACGCCGGCGGCTCGAACGGGTGAGCGGCTGGTCGCTCGTGTGTGCGCGCGCGGTCAGAGACTGCTTCGACGCGTGCGCTGCTCGCAGCCTGTGTGCCTGAGGAGGCCGGCCGCGCGACGAATATCGCGGCGGCGGAAGTGCAAACCAACAAACTTCGACAATCGTTTCGATTCAAACCACGACGCAGTTTCAGCTGTCGCTTCCACTCCAAGACGCGCGCGGCACACGCCCCGCGCTCGCGGGCGCGCACATGCCGGAAGAAATGAACGCGTACGAGGCTGAGCGCGCGGCGCGCATCGATGCGAACAAGGAACGCATGCGCGCGCTCGGGTTGGCCAAGGGAGGCGCGCTGCGCGTCGGCGGCCTCGGCGAATCCGAGGCGGATTTCCTGGATGCCCCCGGCGCGGGCCCGGCGTTGGGCGCGCGCCCCAAGCCCCGCAAGGGAGGCAAAACCTCGGCCGCGAGCAAGCGTGCGCGCGAGCCCGCGGCACCGGCTCGCGCGTCCCGCCGTCTGCGCGGCATCGACGTCTCGGGCGAGCCCAGCGCGACGCCCGTGCGCGTGGTGTCGTACGCCGAGCAGGCTTCGGACACGACCCAACACAAACGTCGGGGCCTCGCGTTTCCCGACCCCGCTTCTTTCCCCGGCTCGGAGATCGCCGCGCCGTTCACGCTGCGCTCGATCGGCGTCACCGTGCACGCGCTCGGGGACGTGCACCGCGGCGCGTTCGCGGGCCGGTACTGGTCCAGCCCCGGCTGCCTGTTCCACCACGCGTACCCCGTCGGGTACGTTGCCACCAAGCACCACTTCGGCGAGCCGTGGCGGATGACCGTCGAGACGGGCGAGGTGGGCCCCGTGTTCCGGGTCACGAACGTCCGAACCGGCCGCACGTTCGTCGGGCCGTCGCCCACTAAGCCGTGGACCGCGGTGTGCGAGAGCATCAAGACGCGAACGCGCATCAGCGGGCCGCTGTTCTTCGGGTTCTCCGATCCGTTGACCATGCGCGCGCTCGCCGCGTCGTACACCAAACGCGAGCTGGCGGCGTGCGTGTCGGGCGACCCCGGCGCGCGAGAGTCGGGGACGCCGGGATCCGACCTGGAGACGCTCGTGCTCGAGCTGCGCGCGCGCGTCGATGGGCTGGGCGAGCACGCGGCGCTGGCGCTGGCGCGAACCACGAAGCTGAAGCTCGCCACCGGCGCGGACGAAACGCGAGAGCCGCGCCGTTTGGCGTCGCTCGCCGAGCTCGCTCGTTGCGCCGCCGCCGACGGCGGCGCGCGTGTCCGCGCGTTCCTCGAGACGGACGAGCTCGTCTCCGAGTCGGCGCGGCGGTGGCCGGCGTGGCGCGCGCGTGTCGTGCCGCGCATCGTCGCGTCGCTGCTCGCGATCGCGGGGAAGGACGCGACGGAGCCTCTCGCGGACGCGCCCGGGCGCGGGCTCGAGCCTCTGGCGGAGCCTCTCGCCGAAAAGACGAGACGTTTGGAGGAGTCTTCTCATCACTCGCGGGATGACGCGTCCTTCGCGAAGCGTGATGAAGCGTCGAATCCCGCGCGGAGGACGCAGGGCACCGAGAACGTGCCTCCTGCGGGCGTGGCGCGCTGATTCGAGTCGAGGACGTTCGTCGCGTCGCGGGCGGTTCCGCTTCGATACGCACCATTTTCAAAGAACACGCGTCGCTCCTCGCTCGTCGCTTCGTCCTCGAGATAGAAGTACAATGATCACCTCCGCGTCCACTTCCGTCCAGCGCGCGCGCGAGCGTCGCCGCGATGCCAACCGCGCACGCGACGTCCACGATCGCGGGCGCGCTCGCGCGCACGCTCATCGGGCTCGGCGCGGTGGAGGCGTGCTCCGTCGGCCAGGGCGTGTTCGGCGCGCCCGTCTCCGCCGCGGAGGAGGCGCGCGAGCTCGCGCGGAGGCGCGGCGAGGACGACGCGGAGACGTCCCCCGCGAGCTGGCGCGTAAACGCCAAGTGTCAGACGTGCTCTTCCGCGCCGTTCGTGCTGAAGCAGGTGGATCGCATGTACCTTCGGGGCGCGGTGGACACGAGCGCGGTGTCGTCGTCGGTGGCGTTCGAGGATCCCGCCGCGCTCGTTGAGGGCCCCGACGAAGTGCGCGAGGCGTTCCGGGCCGTGCAGGCGTTCTCGCCGGCGGCCGCGGAGCCATCCACCGTCGAGCGCATCGGGGACGATCGATACGTCGTGCGCACGGCGACGCGGTACCTGCTGCCGCTGTCGGGTCCAGAGGGGGTGACCGTGCGGAGCGAGGTGGTGGTGGACCTGGTGCCGAAAGGAAAAGGCGGGGACGTCGACGGGACAACAGGCGAGGCGGACGTCGGGAAGATCGCGCGCATCGAGGAGCGGTGGAACGGCGCGAGGTTGCTGGAGGGGTTCCCGTTCGACCTCGTGCGCCGCGGCGCGGGGCTAGTATCGTACGCGGCGACCAGGGCGGTCATCGCGGACCGACCGCGACCGTAGTCGAGTTTCGTGTTGTAATGCGAAAAACGAACAACGCGACGCGAAAACGTCACTGCGTCGCGCGCCATGCCAACGGCGGTCGACAGCGATGCGCTCGCGCTCTCGTGGCTCGCGCTGGCTCTCGTCGTCGCGAACCTGGCGCTGCGCGTCGTGGTCGTCGCGCTGACCCCGCCCCCGCGCCGACCGGCGGACGGGCCGCCGCTTCGCACGCTGGTGGTGCTCGGGAGCGGCGGGCACACCGCGGAGATGTTCGCGTTGCTCCGTGCGCTCCCCCCATCGCGCTACGCCCCCCGCGTGTACGTGCTCGCGGACACGGACACCACCAGCGCGGTGAAGGTGGATGCGCACGAGGCGGCGATCGGGGCGAGGCTCGCGCTGGACGAAACCGTGGACGACGCCGCGCTGGAGCTGATGAGCGATCACGCGCTCATCCGCATCCCGCGAAGCCGCGAGGTTGGCCAGAGGTACGTCACAAGCGCATTCTCGACAGCGCGCGCGACGATACACGCGGTGGGCTCGGTGTGGCGGGAAAAACCGGACGTGGTGTTGACCAACGGACCGGGCGTGTGTTTGCCCGTATGCCTCGCCGCGTTCGGGTGGCGGGTGCTCGGCGCGCGCGCGAAGACCGCCGTCGTGTACGCCGAGTCGGTGTGCCGAGTCCGCCGGCTTTCGCTCACCGGCGAGATCCTGTACCGCCTCCGGATCGCCGACGCGCTCTTCGTGCAGTGGGAAGGGCTCCTGGCGAAGTACCCGAGGGCGATATACGCGGGCAGGGTGGTTTGAGGGCCGCGTCGTGGTGCGATAAGAAGACACGGTGGTGTAGCTTTTAAGGTTCGCGAGCAGCCGTGTTACGAACCAAGAAACTACGCGTCCACGCCCATCCCGAAGACGCTCCGCACGAGCGGATCGTTTGCCACCGCCTCCGCGCTGGACTCCGGGTCGCCGCCCAGGATACCGGAGTTGCCGCGCGCCGCGCGGCTCTCGTCGTCGCCTACCGCCAGGACCCCCTCGCGCTCCTCGCGCATCTGCGCAACCCCCTCACGCGCGCGTGCGAGCGCGTCGCCCGCGGGGTCCACGGACTGCGCCTCGGCTCTCCTCTGCGCGAGAAACGCCTCGCCCTCAACGTCCCGCCGCGTCTCACGCGCCTGGCGCCCCAGCCCGGCCTCGAACCTGAGCGCGGACGCCGCCGAGTCCTGCACGTCGCCCACCAGCGCGTCGCCCACGTCCGCCCCGGACGCCTCGCCGCGCGCCGCCGCCTCGGCGGCGGCCACGGCGCCGAGACTCGCCGCCGGCCTCGACGCCGGCGCGCCTTTCGCCGCGTCTCCGAACGCGGGACGCGCGTTCCTCTCGAGTCCGCTGCGCCACGCGCCGCCGGCGCTCGACTCGCGTGCGCTCGCGAAAAAAGAGCCAGAGCCGTCGTCATCAGACACCGCCGCGTCCCCGAGCGCGGCGGAGACGTACGTTTCCAAACGCGCGGAAGGCGAGCGCGGCTCCGCGCTCGATTCGCGAGCGTTCGTCTTTTTTTCGCGCGCGCGAGAGCTCTGAGAGCTCTCGCGTCTCTTCGTGCGCGAGCGCTCGCGCGACCCGACGCTGGCGGCTCGCCTCGGGGCCGCGCTCGTTCCGTGACGCGCGTCGTCGCGAGATTCGTTTTCGGAGATTCGTTTCGTCTCGCGCGCGTCGGCGTTTTGCGTAACGCGGCGACGACGACGACGACGCGCGGCGGAATCCTCCCCGCCAACAGTCGGCTCACGAAGCTCCGTTTCCAGATCCTCGACCCTCCCGGGGAGACCGACCGGGCGCTCGTCCGTCTCGGCGTGCGTTCCGAGCTTCGAGTCACTCGCGGCACGGCGACGTCCGGACGACGCCTTCGCGTCCTCGAGGTGCTTGGCGTGGTGCGCGCGCACGATGTCCGCGAACGACTCGGCCTTCGCGGACGGCTCGACCGCGAGCGCAGCAGACGGCCCCGCCTCCCGCGGAGCCGCGACCGCGGGCCCGGGCGTGGGCACGACGGCGGCGGCGACGCTCGGGAACGCGCGGAGCACGGCCAGGACCGCGAGCGCGCCGAGGACGCACCCCACGGCGATCGCGCGCCAGGAGAACCACGGAGAGCCGCGGCGGTCTCCGTCGTGTCGCGCGACGGGGGGTGTGGAGCGGTACTCGGCGTCTTTGGTCCCGGCGTTTTCGGCGACGCGAGCGGACTCGCCGGGCGCGGGAGTCCGCGGTCGGGTCCCGCCGAGAAGCGATTTCGCCTCGCCCTTGACCCATCGCCCGGGCGCCGCGACCGGCATGGTCACGGGCTCGCGCGCTCGTGCGCGACCCCGTTGTGGAGACTCGAAATGCGTCGTGGTGTTGAAAAACACAAACTGCGACGCGCGACCGCGCTAAAAAAACGAAAATGTTGGGAAATTCTCAGGTCTGTGATTCGAGGTTTTTGCCGGCGGTTCGGTGGGTGTTACTCACGAAACTAATAGACGGTAGCCTGCGCGTGACAAGCGCTTCCGAGCCGCGCTCGCGCGCACTCCTCGCCGTCGCGCGTGCCTCGCCCCTCAGCGTTCCGCAGCGCACGACAGACGACCTCGCGACTCGCTCCGCGCGACTCGCGCCGCACGCGATGGCTCGTTCAGAGACCTCGCCGCTGCTCCACGGCGTCCGTCGCGGCATCGACTCGCACGTCGTGGACCTGGATGGGCCCTCCGGGGAGAGCAAGGTGTTCGGCGCGTCCAAGAAGACCAGGGCGTGGATGCTCGCCGGCGTGACCGCGGTCGTCGGCACCGTCGCTGTCGCCGGCGTGGGCGTCGAGGGCATGCGCTCCGCTCTCGGCGCCGCCGCGGGCGTCGGCATGGCGGACTCCATGGCGTGGCGCCCCGGCTCCGCGTTCGTTTCGGCGCCCTCCGCGGTTCCCTCCCTCGGCAACGACAAGTGGGCCGCGTACGTCCAGCAGGGCGCGGACTACGGCAACGCCGAGGTGGCCGCGATTGGTGAGGACGAGCGCGACCCGAACACGATGTTACACCAGTGGGACCAGGTGGTGAAGTGGGGAAGCGGGCTCAACCCCAACGACAACCTCGGGAACCACCCCGGGTTGTACGATCCCGTGGACCCGACGATTCCGTTCGAGTCCGACGTGGACAAGCAGTCCGCGCACCTCACGTGGGAGCAGGCCAAGAAGCTGGGGTACATCATGACCCCCGAGTCGTTCAAAACCGCGATTAAGGCGCATCCCACGTCGTTCCTGGTGATCCACGCCGTGAACGGTCTCGGGAACCGCATGCGCGCGCTCGCCGCCGGGAAGTGTTTGGCCCGCGAGCGCAACCGCAAGCTCATCATCGTCTGGGAACGCGACGACTCGCTCATGGCGCCGGTGCAGAGCATGATGACGCCCTCGTTTTTGCGAGGGTCGTTCATCTTGGAGAACCTGCCGTACGCCTTCCTCGCCGCCGAGCACGAGAAGCTCACGAAGCTCGGGCGCGGCGAGGCGATCGACGGCCCGCCGCCGTCCTTCTCCCTGATCCACGACGCCACCACCGACTGGGGCAAGCAGCGCGTCTCCATCGAGACCGCGCCCGACGCGTGGGCCAACTGGAAGGGCGCCGCGTACATCAAGTCCTCGCACGCCGAGCTCCAGCTCACCCCCAGCGAGTACAACTTCGTCGGCTCGTACATGGTGTACTTCGAGCCCTCGCCCAAGGTTTCGGCGATGATGAAGACGGTGCCGCTGGCGGACAAGAGCGACGACCAAGTCGTTTCCATGCACATCCGCGCCGGCGAGGACGCCAAGCTGAGCAAAGACTTGAAACTGGACGGCGAAGCCGCCGCGGAAGTAAAGCTGGTGGACTCGTACAGGCAGCAGTGCACGGTGGACTCGTTCGTGGACGTGCTCACCAAGCGCGCGCCGGACGCGGTGAGCCGCGGCGTGTCGGTGTTCGTCGCCGCCGACAAGCCCGAGGACGTCGCGGCGCTGCGCGCGCGCCTTCCCAACAACAAGGTGTTCGCGCTTTCCCGGCCGGACTACTGCAACTACGGCTACAACCGCGCGCGCGAGGAGGAGTGCATGGTGTACGCGGTGGCGGACCTGTTCCTGCTGTCGCGCAACCCGGGCCCGATGCTGCGCTCGAAATTTTCCTCCTTCTCCGACTTCGCCAACTACTACCGCAAGCGCGCCGGGCGCCTGCAGGGCAAGGGCTTCCTGGTGAACGGCTGCCACGACGACGGCCACGGCGAGGATGGCGTGCTCACCGCCGCCGCCGAGGCGGCGCTCGGCATGCCGGAGAC
>Ga0181561_10001989_pt1 | contig 18143 bp, 15 predicted proteins | sample 011ome_19_FD_133760 | JGI IMG/M metagenome (GOLD analysis project Ga0181561, IMG submission 133760) | Coastal salt marsh microbial communities from the Groves Creek Marsh, Skidaway Island, Georgia - 011510BT metaG (megahit assembly) | ecosystem: Environmental > Aquatic > Marine > Intertidal...
GAACTGTTAGTCGTGCTGACGTGTCATCAGCTGACGAAGTGTGGCTCACAAGCTCAACCAAGGAAATCTCACCCGTGGTACAAATCGATGGCGAGCTCGTTGGCACTGGACGGCCAGGCCCGGTGTGGTCAGAAGCCCAAACCCTGTTTGACCGCTACCGCTTTGACTACTGAGCATTATCGTGGCGAGACCTAGCTACTTTGACATCGACCTAAGGGCGCTAGAGCACAATGTTCGCCTGACAAAAAAACGGGCAGCCAACAAAAAAATCTGCGCCGCCGTAAAGGGCGATGCTTACGGGCATGGCCTCATTCCTTGTGCCGAGATAATCGCCCCCCATGTCGATAGCCTGGCCGTGGCTTTTTGTGAAGAAGCATCAGCCCTGCGCCAGACCGGCGACCTGCCACGAATAGTGGTCCTCGAAGGTCCGTTTGATTTAGCGGATGCAAGATTCATCGCTGACAACGGTTTAGATTCAGTAGTACATTCAGCGTATCAGGTAGAGCTTTTGTTCAGTGCGCGATTACCAGCCAGATCGACGATATGGTTAAAGCTCGACAGCGGGATGCATCGACTAGGGCTAGAGGACGGCGAAATTACCGCCCAACTCAAGCGCCTCGAGAGCAACAACCACAGCAACATAGGACTAATGAGTCACTTAGGCGATGCTGAATCCGTCGACTCCGCAATGACTCAAGCGCAGCTTGCACGGTGGTGCGCAGCCGTAGACAAACGCTCGCTGCCAACCAGCCTGTTGAATTCAGCCGCGATCCTTCATGGCTATGACACAAAATCAGATTGGGTGCGTCCCGGTATTATGCTTTACGGCGCCGCAGACCTCCCTACCGAGCATGAGGATCGACTGCTGCCAGTCATGCATTTTCGATCAGCCGTAATGGCACTGCGCTGGATCAATGAATCCGAGGTTGTGGGTTATGGCGGCCGCTGGCAGGCGAGCAAACCAACTCGTGTTGCGACAGTACCGGTTGGTTATGCCGATGGATATCCACGCACAGCGCGCAATGGAACCCCCGTCTTGATTGATGGCGTTGAATGCCCACTGATCGGCAGGGTATCGATGGATATGATTACCGTCGATGTCACCGCGCTAGCCTCGGTGGAAGTCGGTAGTGAAGTAGAGCTATGGGGAAGCAGCTTGGCCGTCAACACCGTCGCCCAACATGCTGGTACCATCGGTTATGAATTGCTCACGCGGTTGCCCGCGCGCTGCCCGAGACGTTGGAGTCGTTGAATGCCGCGCAAAGATCATGATGATTGCACTAAATAGGAATGCTTGTGGTCGCTAGCGCCAATTCAGTCCCGGATGGAAGCCTTCTTGCCGCGATAGATTTGGGCAGTAATTCGTTCCATCTGATTGTCGCCCGCTTAGAGCACGGGGAGATCAAACCTGTGCATATGCTGGGAGAGCGAGTGCAATTAGGCGCCGGTCTTGAGCGGGGGCGCTTAGCGCCCGATGCCATGGACCGAGGGCTGGATTGCCTCGCACGGTTTGCTCAACTTTTGGAAAGCATGGATTTAGCTGGTGTTCGAGTTGTCGGGACCAATGCGCTACGACAGGCCAAAAATCGCCGAGAATTTACCCGCGCCGCGGAAAAGCTACTTGGGGTTCCCGTTGACGTGGTATATGGCCGTGAGGAAGCGCGGCTAATTTATCTCGGTGTTGCCCACACCCTAGCCGACGACGAAGCGAGCAGATTAGTGGTCGACATTGGTGGCGGAAGCACCGAATTTATTGTCGGAAGACGTTTCGAACCGCAACGACTGGTGAGTCTGCAGCTAGGGTGCGTTAGCTATGCACAAATGTTTTTCCCTGAGGGCATTATCACCTCGAAAAACTTTAAGCGCGCCTATGAACATGCACTTGTCGAAGTGTCCCGTATCAAAAAACACTACCGCGCCCAGCATTGGGCCGAAGCCGTTGGCTCGTCAGGCACGCTTCAGGCCATCGAGTTACTCGTCCAGCATGCAGGCTGGCTTGAGAACGGTATCGACAGAAAATCCCTCGAGAAGCTGCGGAAAAAGCTGCTCAAATACCAACATGCCGATGAGATTGACCTCGAGGGACTCAATGACAAACGAAAGCATGTGATCACCGCCGGCGTTGCTATCGCCATGGCAATTTTTGACGGCCTCGCCATTGAAATCATGCGCACTTCAAAAGGGGCCCTTCGTGAGGGACTTATCTACGACCTCGTCGGTCGACTGTCTCATGAGGACGTGCGTGAGCGGTCCATTGCCGCGATGGTATCGCGCTACGGCGCCGATGAAGGCGCCAGTCAGCTGGTGAGCGATCGATTAATTTGGCTAGCGCAAAGTGTAAAATCGGCGTGGGGATTAGACGACAGCCAAATCGAGCTCGCGGCTTGGGCGGGGCGCTGCCATGAAATAGGAACCGCGATTTCGCAGAAACACTACCACCACCACTCCGCCTACCTCATTGAAAACACAGATATGCCAGGGTTTTCTCAAGATGAGCAGGAAATAATGGCGGTGTTCCTGAGGGGACAACGCGGCAAGATTGCCGCAGACTTGTTGTCCACCGTAGCTGACGAAGCTCGTGACAGCTTGGGGAAACTCACGGCCTTACTCAGGATAGCCGTTATGTTTAAGTGGAGCGAATCCACTGAGGACTTTGACTCCCTGTCAGCGGTACCGGAAAAGAATAAGATCGTGATTTATGTCCCACTCGGCTGGCGAAAGCGTCACCCTCTGACCCTCTGGGAGATCAAAACATCGAAGAGCATCTTGGCTAAGCTCGGTGTGACCGTCACGCTTCGGAACAAGCGCGATAATTAGTCAAAAAACCCTCCTAATCGGAGGGCTTTCTTGGCCACAGGCTATGCAATTCAGTCTAAATTGCCGCTTCAAATTCAGGTAACGCGGTAAAGAGATCGGCAACCAAGCCATAGTCGGCGACCTGAAAGATGGGCGCATCCTCATCTTTGTTAATCGCCACAATAACTTTGGAATCTTTCATACCTGCGAGGTGTTGGATGGCGCCCGATATTCCGACAGCGATATAGAGATCCGGCGCCACGATTTTGCCGGTCTGACCGACTTGATAATCATTTGGCACAAAACCGGCATCCACCGCGGCACGGGAAGCCCCAATAGCGGCGCCCAGCTTATCCGCAATACCCTCAAGCAGCTGGAAATTATCGCCATTCTGCATACCCCGACCACCCGAGATGACCACCGACGCTGCGGTCAGCTCTGGCCGGTCTGATACGGCGACTTCCTCACTGACAAAACTGGATAGCCCCGCATCATGAACGGAGGCGACGGCCTCTATGCCAGCACTGCCCCCTTCCGCAGAAACAGCGTCAAACGCCGTTGTACGTACGGTGATGACCTTCTTTGGGTCTGAAGATTGCACCGTTGCTATCACGTTACCGGCGTAAATCGGTCGCGTGAAGGTATCAGCGCTTTCCACTGAAATAATATCGGAGATTTGCGCCACATCGAGGAGCGCGGCGACGCGAGGCATCGTGTTTTTGCCCGCCGTCGTAGCGGGGGCAACGATATTGTCATACTTGGCGCCGATTTCAGCGATAAGCAATGACACATTCTCGGCTAGCTGATTCGCATAGGCCGCGTTGTCTGCGCACAGTACTTTACCAATATCCGGCACCTGCGCCGCCGCTTCAGCGGCTCCCCCACAATCAGCTCCCGCCACCAGAATATCCACTGCAGCACCCATCGCTTGTGCCGCGGCAACGGCATTCAGGGTTGCGACCTTGAGGCTTGAATTATCGTGTTCGGCAATTACCAATGTGCTCATGAGATCACCTTCGCTTCATTCTTCAATTTGTCAACCAGCTGCGCCACATCCTCAACTTTGATACCCGCCGAACGCTCGGGGGGCGGTGCGACGCGCAACTGAACCAAGTGAGTCTTAAGTTCGACACCCAGATCTGCTGGCGTCGTCACGTCAAGCGGCTTCTTTTTGGCCTTCATAATGTTAGGCAGAGACGCGTAGCGCGGCTCGTTCAAGCGTAAATCCGTGGTCACTATCGCAGGCAGGTTCAATTTGAGGGTTTGCAAACCGCCGTCCACCTCACGCGTGACCAAGATCGATTCGCCATCAATTGTGATCTCGGAAGCAAATGTGCCCTGCGCCATACTCGCCAACGCACCTAGCATCTGGCCGGTCTGATTGTTATCACCGTCAATGGATTGTTTACCCAAAATGACGAGTTTGGGCTGCTCCTTATCAACGACGCCTTTGAGAAGCTTTGCTATCTCTAGCGGCTCCGGGCGGCCCTCTACCTCCACATGAATACCTCGATCAGCACCCAAGGCAAGCGCTGTCCGAATCTGCTCTTGGCACGCCTTATCACCAACCGATACGACCACCACCTCTGAGACGGTACCTGCTTCCTTGAGCCGAACTGCCTCTTCTACCGCAATTTCACAAAAGGGGTTGATCGCCATTTTAACGTTGTTTAATTCGACGTCGGACCCGTCGGCCTTTGCGCGAACTTTAACGTTGTAATCAACGACCCGCTTGACTGCCACTAATGCTTTCATAGTCTCCTCGGATGCTTATAGAGTTGATGCGATTTTGCGGCGCGCAGTGTAACATACTCAAGGTTCAAAAAGCCCCCGGTAACAGCATGCTTTTGGCTTAAGCATCGGGTATCTATGGGGTCAAAATCCGTCGCCTAGGCTTGGTCTCTAGGGATTACAGTCCCCTATAATCTGTAAGGATTGACGGTTTTAACAGCAGCAACCGGCCTTTTAGGATGGCCCGATTTGGCATGAGGAGCCTCGCATGGAACGTGAATCAATGGAATTCGATGTCGTCATCGTTGGAGCGGGCCCTGCTGGCCTGTCCGCGGCGATCCGAACCATGCAGATTGCCGAGAAACAGGGGCGTGAAACCAGCGTTTGTGTCGTAGAAAAAGGATCGGAAGTAGGCGCTCATATCCTCTCGGGTGCCGTGCTCGAGCCGCGAGCGCTGAATGAACTGCTACCTGACTGGAAGGCGAAAGGTGCGCCGCTAAACACGGCGGTGACCGACGATACCTTCTTTTTCTACACCAGCGGTAAGTCAGCGATCAAACTGCCCAACTTTTTAATCCCAAAGCCGACCCATAACGAGGGTAACTATATCGTTTCCATGGGTAACGTCTGCCGCTGGCTCGCCGAACAGGCCGAGGGCATGGGCGTTGAGATTTATCCTGGATTCACCGCCGCGGAGATCCTTTACCACGATGACGGCAGTGTCAAAGGAATCGCAACGGGTGAAATGGGGGTCGGCGCGGACGGCACGGAAAAAGACAGTCACGTCCCGAGCATGGAGTTGCATGCGAAATACACGCTGTTCGCCGAGGGCTGTCGCGGGCACCTCGGGAAACAGCTGATGAGTCAATTCGGGCTCTCCGAGGGAAAAGACCCCCAGCATTACGGCATCGGTATTAAAGAAATCTGGGAGATTCCTGCCGAGCAGCATGAAGAGGGAAAGGTCGTGCACGGGCTAGGATGGCCTCTGTCAGAGAGTAAATCCTCAGGAGGAGCCTTTCTCTATCACGCCGAGAACCACCAGGTGTACATTGGTCTCATCACTGATTTGAACTACAGCAACCCCCACGTTAGCCCTTTTGAAGAATTTCAGCGCTGGAAAACGCACCCGGAGACCCAAAAGATTCTCGCGGGAGGGACCCGAATAGCCTATGGCGCACGCGCTCTTGCTAAAGGGGGTTGGAATTCACTTCCTACCATGCACTTCCCGGGCGGTCTTTTGATTGGCTGCGATGCCGGCACGCTAAACAGTGTGAAGATCAAAGGAAACCATACGGCGATGAAGAGCGGCATGCTAGCCGCTGAAACTGTAATGGAGGCATTACAAACCGAGGGAACGCCTGCCGCAGATTTAGCGGGCTATCAACAAGCGCTGAAAAAATCCTGGCTGGGCAAGGAACTCTATACCACGAGAAACTTTGCTGGGTTCATGCATAAGTTCGGCTACATGGTGGGAGCGGGCCTTGTGTGGCTGGATCAAAATCTGTTTGGGGGCCGTCTGCCTTTTACCCTGCATGACACGAAACCTGACCATGCCTGCCTGACCCCAGCTGCTAGCGCTAAAACCATCAGCTACCCGAAGCCTGATAATGTGCTCACCTTTGATCGACTGTCATCGGTGTTTTTATCAAATACTAACCACGAAGAGGATCAGCCCTGCCATCTCACCCTGGTGAATCCCGATATTCCTATCCAGGAAAACTTACCCACCTATAACGAGCCCGCGCAGCGCTATTGCCCTGCCGGGGTCTACGAAATTGTGGAGGAGGCGACCGGACCGCGCTTTCAGATCAACGCCCAGAACTGCGTGCATTGTAAAACCTGTGATATCAAGGACCCGGCGCAAAACATCACCTGGGTAACCCCAGAGGGCTTTGGAGGCCCCAACTATCCCAATATGTGAGCCGCGAACTTATAGCTTGTCAGGCCAGCTTAAAAGCAATTCCATTGCTGGTTACAACGCCATTTACATCGACTCTTTCAGCAAGGCGATACCAGGCCGCGCGGGTAAACAGCGCTGTTAGGCCATTATCCAGGGTTACATAGGCCGCGCCGGCAGCTTTTGGCTCAAAAGCGAGGGTGTGCCGGCTGTCCAGTGGAATTTGCCCGCCGGTATTAAGGGTCAGGATGAGGGTCTCCGGTGACCTACCTGCGAGAGGCTCAGCATCAACTACCCTCAAAGGATGCATAACGACCGCCACTACCACCTTCTCGACGGGCGTAACCAGATAGTACTCGCCATCACCCTCGATCCGAAGAATGCTTGCAAACAAGTTAACGAGTTCTTGGCGCCTGATTGGGGCACCGGCGTGCCACCAAGATCCGTCAGCCCGGATCTCCATGCCGATATCGCCACAATGCGTCGGATTCCACAAACCCACCGGCGGTGAGGGCCGGCTGGTGATCCGGTCCGGCCCTTCGAACATGTCGTAGTGAGCACCATCGGCACCCAATTCAGCGGCGATCGCCGCAAGCCCGCCTAGAGACGCTGGCTTTTCCTCCCCCGGATTCAACCCCAGCTCCCCAAGCTATCGAATAACAATGTCAGCGTTTTGACGAAGTGCCATACGATATTCGAGCAGGGAAAGCTGGCCCTGTACCTCTCCAAGTTGGCTGACAAGCTGATCAGCCTCCCCCGGCACCAGGCTCGCGACGTTTCCAGGCGTTACGCGGGCCAGCTCCACAATGGCTACGTCACCCCCCGGAAGCTCTACCTTATCGATCGTTGCGGGGCCGGCGGTTTGCATATCAAAAGCGAGCCTGACAACTTCCGGGGGCAATAACCCCCCAGAACGTCGGGCACCCAGTTCTACCCGCCACTCATAACCATCGGTGTTTGCGATTTCCTCGAGGGTTTCACCTGCGCTGACTCGCCGCCTAACCTCACCCACAAGATTCTGGTACGCCTCATCGGTGGCTGTCGTTTCAAGCTCTACCCGAATGTCATCCTCCACCTCATTGAGTGACAATCGTCGTGAAGGCAGCTTCTGATTTATTCGGGTCACCAGGAAACGATTACCCGATAGCTCTAACACAGTCGAATTATTGCCCAACTCATAAACCTCTTCTTCGAACAACGCGTCTCGAGCAGCGGCATCATCGAAAACCCCTGAACCGGCCGAGCGGCTAATGCCCGAAGCACTTTGGACCAATAGTCCTAGAGCATCAGCGGGTTGCTTTAAATCACCAGCACTGAAAACCATCTCTCGGAGGCTTTCAACCGTTGCAAGCAGTACTTGCTCAGCCTCGGATTGCTGAATTGCTAGCTCTAACTCTGCTCGCAAGGCCGTATAGTCCGGTGCGTCAGTGGCCACGCGCTCTTCTACGCGGATAAAGTGAACCCCCGCGTCGGTTTCAACGGGGGAAGAAATTTCGCCGATGCCGAGTTCGGCAATGGCCGCTTCCATAGGCTCTGGAAACACCGAGCCATCGGTAAAGCCTAACTGGCCACCAGTGCTGGCAGAGCCAATGTCATCCGACGTCTCACCAGCAATGACAGAAAACTCTTCGCCAGACGCCAGTCGAGCTGCTACGTCGTCGATGCGGGTCGCATACTCTTCGGCGCTCTCGTTATCACTTTGGGCGAGTAAGATATGTGCCACGCTAGTCTGCTCGCTGACCTCATAATCCGCGGCGACGTCATCAAATTGTGCATCAACCACTTCCTGGTCAACCGGCTGTATAAAATCCTCACGCGACAGCAAAATGTAGTCGGCGACGACCTCCTCTTCGGTGGTATATCGCTGTAGATTGCTTTGATAGAAAGATGAAACGTCCTCAGCGGTCACCGCAATTGACCCTTGAATAGCCTCGCTAGGTACAAGCAGATATCTGACATCCCTCTCCTCTGCCCCCACCACCGCAGCCAGTTCAAGCTCCCGTGCCGTGGTGAAATCAGATGCTGAAACCGCGACTTGCAACTGGTTCAGCATGATCTGCTGGGCCTGCTCTCGGCGAAACCGCTCGGGGGTGTATCCCGCGTTAGCCAGAACCACTTTGTATTGATCGGGATCAAATTGGCCGCCCACCATAAAGGCTTCGATGCTAGCGACCAGCTCGCCAATAGTACGGCTCGACGCAGCAAGGGCCTTTGCCTCTGCCTGCTGTAGCAGCAACGTGCGCTCTATGAGTCCCTCGAGCGCACGGGGGCTTATCCGATCATCATCCAGCATCGCTGGGTCGACACTGTCGCCGAAAATTTGCATCAACTGGCGCTTTTGGTTTTCGACGGCGATTTGCAGCTCCTGCGGCGTGATCTCCACACCGTTAACATCAGCAACAGAGGTACCACTGCCTCCAAACAAGACTGACTCTAGGCCAAAACCTGCAAAGGAGAGCACGATAAGTAGGACCAAAACCCGGGCCGCCGTACTTTGAGCACCCGATCTCAAGGATTGCATCATGACTATATTCTTCCAATTCGCGCCACGAGCTCATGGCGGCAAGCGTACTCCGAAGACCGAAGCACAATTACAAAAAAAGGCGCCGAGGCGCCTCCCATCAGCGCCTCATCAAAGAGGCGCCATTATAAACCCTACTACAGAGAAGGTTAGCTTAGTTGCAAGCGTCCTTCAGCGCCTTGCCCGCCTTGAAGCTGGGGGCATTTGAGGCCGCTATCTGGATGGTATCACCCGTGCGGGGGTTTCTGCCCTCACGCGCAGCCCTGTGCTTCACCGCAAAGGTGCCAAAGCCTACAAGCGAAACGGTTTCCTGTTTGCTTAACGCAGACGTAATAGCGCCCAGCGCAGCATCAAGAGCACGACCAGCGGAGGCCTTGGACAAGTCAGCTTCGGTGGCGATAGCATCAATCAGATCGTTTTTATTCACGGAGTTATCCCTCTTTGTTGTTTGTGCTTCGGATAGCACTGTTTGTTACGGCCGGATTTACAGGTTATACCGCGCTTTAGCTTAGGGTCAACGGCAAACAGCCAATTTTTGAGCCTATATCAAGGTTTCTGAACTAAACTATCCCAGTAAGCTATTAATCGCTAATGCGCGGGGGGGCGAACCTCAGTCTCTGCAGTGTCTATCGCGCTGGATGATACCGCCGGGTCAGCCAAGTAGGCTTCATCCGACAGAGGATCTGGAACACGCTCAAGTGCTACCGCCAAGACTTCATCGATCCACTTCACGGCTTTGATATCGAGATTGCCCATGATGTTATCGGGGATCTCGGCGAGATCACGTTCGTTCTCTTTCGGAATAATCACTGTTTTAATACCGCCCCTGCGAGCCGCGAGTAGCTTCTCTTTCAGGCCCCCGATCGGGAGCACCTCGCCCCTCAAGGTGATTTCACCGGTCATGGCCACATCTGCTCTCACAGGAATCTGTGTGGCGATGCTTACCAGCGCCGTGCACATGGCAATACCCGCGGACGGACCGTCTTTTGGGGTTGCACCCTCGGGTACATGGATATGCACATCATGCCTGTCATGGTAAGCCGCTGGCACACCGAGCTGCTGGGATCGAGACCGCACTACCGTCATGGCTGCCTGGATAGATTCCTGCATGACATCACCGAGGGAGCCCGTCTTGACCTGACGCCCCTTACCGGCGACTGCGGCGGCCTCAATGGTAAGCAGCTCTCCGCCTACAGAGGTCCAGGCGAGGCCTGTTACCTGACCCACATGATTTTCTTCCTCGGCGATACCAAAATTAAACTTTCTCACGCCAAGGAGATCAGCCAGCAGTTCACTATCGACTGTCAGCGGCCCCTGTAATTCTCCGGTCGCAAATCGCTTGACCATTTTTCGGCACACTTTCGCGATCTCTCGCTCGAGGGCTCTTACTCCAGCCTCTCGCGTGTAATAACGGATGACGTCGAGCAATCCCTGCTCGTCGATCGTCATTTCACCCTGCTTTAATCCGTTCTGTCGCAGCTGCTTCGGTAGCAGGTAACGCGCACAAATATTGAGCTTCTCATCTTCCGTGTAGCCCGGCAGCCTGATCACCTCCATTCTATCGAGCAGAGGCCCCGGTATATTCATGGTGTTTGACGTACAAACAAACATAACGTCAGAAAGATCGTAGTCGACCTCAAGATAATGGTCATTGAAGGCATGATTCTGTTCTGGATCGAGCACTTCCAGCATCGCTGACGCGGGATCGCCTCGGTGATCCATCCCCATCTTGTCTATTTCGTCGAGGAGAAACAGCGGATTTCGCACACCCGACTTGGCCATTTTCTGAAGTAACTTTCCAGGCATTGAGCCAATATAAGTTCTTCTGTGGCCACGAATTTCAGCCTCATCGCGCACCCCGCCCAACGCCATACGAACGAATTTTCGATTAGTGGCGCGCGCCATGGACTCCCCGAGAGACGTTTTACCCACTCCCGGTGGCCCCACCAAGCAAAGCACAGGCCCTTTAATCTTGCGAACACGCTTTTGGACCGCAAGATACTCTAGGATTCGATCCTTTACTTCTTCCAGGCCGTAATGGTCCTCGTTGAGAATCTTAGCTGCACGGGGTAGATCGTGCTTTATCTTACTGCGCTTCTTCCACGGTACGCTGACCATCCAATCAATGTAGCCACGAACAACCGAGGCTTCCGCCGACATTGGCGACATCATTTTAAGCTTGCTCAGTTCCGCCACAGCTTTTGACCGCGCTTCCTCCGGCATCTGAGCCTCGTCGATGCGCGCTTGGAGGTCGTCAACTTCGTTGGGGGCGTCATCCATTTCCCCAAGCTCTTTTTGAATCGCCTTCATCTGCTCATTGAGATAATACTCCCGCTGGCTTTTCTCCATCTGTTTCTTTACCCGACCTCGGATTCGCTTCTCGACCTGAAAAAGGTCGATTTCTGCGTCCATGAGACCAAGCAGATGGTTGAGGCGTTCGCGCAATGAGGCGATTTCCAGGATGCGCTGCTTTTCTTCCAAGTCTACGCTCATGTGAGCGGCGATGGTGTCAGCCAAGCGGCTGGGTTCGTCGATTCCGGACAGCGAAGTCAGCACTTCGGTGGGCACTTTCTTACTCATACCCACATACTTCTCGAACTGCTCAACAAGCGTATTGACGAGCTCCTTTGCCTCGTCTGCTAACAGCTCCTCGGTTTCAATTTGCCGGCAATGGGCGATCGTGAAGTCCCCGTCGTCGTTCATCGATTCAATCGCGGCGCGAAACTCCCCTTCGACAAGAACCTTGATGGTGCCATCAGGCAGCTTGAGAAGTTGCAAAATATTGGAGACCGTGCCGACCTGGTAAAGATCGTCGACACTCGGGGCGTCGTCAGATGCATTGCGCTGCGCAACCAGCAGAACCTGCTTGTCACCCCGCATAGCCTCTTCTAGCGCTTCGATCGACTTTTCGCGACCCACAAAAAGTGGCAGCACCATGTGGGGATATACCACAACGTCTCTAAGGGGCAATAGGGGCAGCTCGGTGGCAACGACGTCAGTCATAAAAATCTCCGGATCTCTCCCCAGTATATGGGGATACTACGCGGATTTTGCAACCGCGGCCCAACAGAAAAAAGGGCTCCTAGGCCAGTTGGCCAGAACTCGGCTACTCCTCGGCAGCGGCCCTAGCAGAATCCGGAGCCTGATAGACCAAGAGAGGTTCGGACTCGCCCTTGATAACACTTTCGTCGATAACGATTTTAGCAACGTTTTCCTGCGAAGGTACGTTATACATTGACTCCAACAACACATTTTCAAGGATAGAACGAAGGCCGCGGGCACCGGTCTTTCGATCCATGGCCCGCTCTGCTACCGCTCTTAAGCCGTCCTCACGGAAATCGATTTCCACCCCTTCCATGTCAAACATCTTGGCATATTGCTTGGTCAGCGCATTTCTAGGCTCGGTCAAAATACGCACCAGGGCAGTAACATCCAGCTCCTCAAGCGTAGCGATGACCGGTAGGCGGCCTACAAATTCGGGTATCAAACCGTATTGAACCAAATCCTCTGGTGCAAGATCGGCAAGGGTCTCGCCAAAGCGTCGGGTTTCGTCCTTACTTTTCACTTCAGCATTAAAACCGATCCCGCCTTTCTCTGAACGGTTTCGGATGATTTTGTCGAGGCCAGCAAAAGCGCCGCCACAAATGAACAGTATGTTGGAGGTATCAACCTGCAGAAACTCCTGCTGCGGGTGCTTGCGCCCCCCTTGCGGCGGTACCGAAGCGACCGTACCTTCGATCAGTTTGAGCAGAGCCTGCTGAACCCCTTCTCCAGAAACGTCGCGCGTTATTGATGGGTTATCTGATTTACGGGAAATTTTGTCGATTTCGTCAATGTAGACAATGCCCATTTGGGCTCTCTCCACGTCGTAATCGCACTTCTGAAGGAGCTTTTGAATGATATTCTCAACGTCTTCTCCGACGTACCCCGCCTCGGTTAATGTCGTGGCGTCGGCCACCGTAAACGGCACGTCGAGTAATCTCGCCAGCGTTTCCGCGAGCAGCGTTTTGCCAGAGCCTGTTGGCCCCACAAGCAAAATATTCGACTTACTTAATTCAACATCGTCTGCGTTGCGGGCGTCTGGTGTATACCGAAGCCGTTTGTAATGATTATAGACCGCGACGGCGAGCACGCGTTTTGCCCGCTGTTGGCCAATCACGTACTCGTCAAGAATCGCGTTGATTTCGTGCGGAATTGGTAGTCGCTCAGCACCGGACTCACTCGCTGCCTCCTGAACTTCTTCGCGAATAATGTCGTTGCAGAGATCGACACACTCGTCGCAAATAAAGACAGAAGGGCCAGCAATAAGCTTCCTGACTTCGTTTTGGCTTTTGCCACAAAACGAACAGTAAAGGAGCTTGTCACCGTCTGCGCTATCTTTCGCCATTACGTCCTTCCTAGCTAGGGCTTTCGCATAGAGTTACAGCCCAAACCTTGATCGGTTTCTGGCCGTAATGCAAGTCTTGGGGCTAAATTGGGCCGTATCAGGCGTCGGGCGCCGCTGCCCGGCTGTTGACCACTTCATCGACGAGGCCGTAGTCACGGCTTTGCTCGGCGTCCATAAAGCGGTCACGCTCGGTGTCACGCTCGATAACATCAAGCGGTTGACAGGTGTGCTCGGCCATAAGCCGGTTCAGGCGTTCGCGGATAATAAGGATCTCCTTTGCCTGAATGTCGATATCGGTCGCCTGTCCCTGCGCACCGCCTGATGGCTGGTGAATCATCGTTCTCGCATTGGGCAGGATGTAGCGTTTGCCTTTGGCACCACCACTCAACAAAAAAGCGCCCATCGATGCCGCCTGCCCCAAACACATAGTGCTGACGTCAGGCTTGATGAACTGCATGGTGTCGTAAATTGACAGACCCGCTGTGACCGAACCGCCAGGGCTGTTGATGTAAAGATGGATGTCTTTGTCAGGGTTTTCTGACTCCAGAAACAGCAATTGGGCAACAATCAGATTGGCCATGTTGTCTTCCACCGGCCCGACCGCAAAGATCACGCGCTCTTTAAGCAGCCGGGAATAGATGTCAAAGGAGCGCTCGCCTCTGGACGTTTGCTCGATGACCATCGGGATTAGCCCGAGATTATCTACTCGCTGTGGTGCTGTGTCGTAACTCATTGGTTTCCTCTCGTTGGTCCGGGTCAGCCCTGTGAGGGGCGCGCCGCTGCCAGCGCATCTTGGTAAGAACTCGCCTTTTCTTCAATCACAGCCGTCTCGAGAACCTTCTCCACAACCTGGTCTTCAAGCACTCGGGATTCGATCTGTCCCAATTGCTCGTTTTCTGAATAATACCAGTTGATCACCTCTTGGGGGTCTTGATACGTAGAGGCTATATCCTCGATCAGCTCCTTAACTTTAGCGGGATCGGCGCGCAACTCCATCTTGCCAATCATTTCACCCAGCAATAAACCCAACCTAACGCGACGCTCGGCCTGCTCCTTGAACATTTCGTCGGGCAACAACGACTTGAGGTCCATCTCAGCGGAAGGTTGGCCTCCAAACTGCTGGAACATCTGGCCTCGCATCCCATCAACCTCTTGGGCTATTAGACTACCGGGAACATCGATATCGGCATGCGCTGCCAAAATAGCATCCATCACCTGGTTTTTGGTGTGGGTTTGCACCGCATTACGAAGCTCGCGCTCCATGTTTTTCTTCACTTCGTCGCGGAAGACGGATTCACCCCCCTCCTCCACACCGTAGCTTTGGAACAGCTCGTCATCGAGTGGTGCCAACTCCAACTGCTTGACTGCCTTACAGCTGATCTTGAACTGAGCTGCGACCCCCTGAAGCTCTTCACTGCCGTAGTCGTCGGGGAAGGTCACATCAAGAGTTTTTTCCTCACCGGCCTTCATGCCGATAATTCCCTCTTCAAACCCAGGGATCATTTTGCCTTGGCCCAACTCGAGGGTTTGGTCTTCCGCTGTACCGCCTTCAAATGCCTCACCATCCCGCGTTCCTACAAAATCTACGACAACGGTGTCTCCCGACTCGGCTGCCCGATCGACTTCTTTTAACTCGCCGCGCTGCTTACGAAATATTTCGATGATGTCATCTACATCTGCGTCCGTGACCTCGGCCACTGGTTTTTCAACGGTAAACCCGGCAACCTCTTTGATCTCGAGACTTGGAAATATCTCAAACGTCGCGGTGTACTCAACATCTTTGCCCGCCTCGAAGTTTCTGGCTTCGATGCGTGGCTGCCCCGCTGGTCTGAGGTTTTCTGAGATGACCGCCTCCTGAAATGACTGACTGATGACCTCACCAATCACCTCCTGACGGACACCCGCTCCAAATCGCTGCTGCATCACCTTCATGGGCACCTTGCCCGGGCGAAAACCGGGGAGCCGCACATTCCTGGCAGCATCACGTAGCTTTTTCTCTACCGCGCCGTCGACACGATCTGAGGGAACGCCTACCGTCAGCCGGCGCTCCAACCCCGATGTTGTTTCGATGGAAACCCGCATTAAAATCTCCTGAAATCTTGATCTAAATCGCTGACACTATGTTTTGCAGACGCTCCGACGCCCCAAAATGGTGCGGAAGGAGAGACTCGAACTCTCACGCCTTGCGGCACTGGAACCTAAATCCAGCGCGTCTACCAATTTCGCCACTTCCGCAGAACCACAAACACAGAGCAACTCGGCGCTTGACGCCAAATCTGAGGGCGCGGATATTCGCACAGGCTCCGGTTGCATGCAATGGCGAGGACTACACAAACTGCGGGCTCTCATCCGGCCACCCTCTGCCCGTAATAGCCCTGCTCATATTAAATATAAAAAACAGTGAGTTAGCATCATTTGATAAAGCCATTTAGAAGTACGTACATGTCACATTGAACGCAGTCAACAACCGTATTTCCAGCCCAAAACAAACTCAAACTGCGAATAGCGCTGGACACCGCTACCCAATCGGGCATACTGAGGATGTCGTCTGGCCACTAGCGCAGTCAGTCGATGCTGGACATCCCAAGTGTTCAGCGAGGGCCCTGCCTCTAGAAGCAGGCCTTCAAATTTTATACTCCTTCGAGTCTTTGGTTGGGCCCCTCCGGGGCCCTTTTTACTTTTCGTGCGCTCTCGTTTTCGCGCTCTCCAGTGTTGGGAGAACGCTCGGCAGTCACGAGGAGGACCGTCGCTAAGCCTCAGGCCTGACTCTGGACAGTTTATGCATGCCGTGCTCGGAACCCCCGCGTCGAGAGGGACTACATCGTGTGGGTCGGACGCTCCGAATTCAGTGCACCCCCTAAGTGATTTTCAATCTTGGCGTTTGCCGAGGTATCTTGCGAGGAAAACTGAACACCCACTCCAGCCTCTCGATTTCCTTGAGCGCCAGAGGGTGTCACCCATACGACCCTGCCTGCTATGGGGATTTTCTCAGGGTCGTCCATAAGTGTGAGCAACATAAACACTTCATCGCCGATGCTGTAGGGCTTCGGTGTGGGGACAAAGAGGCCGCCGTTTTCCAAAAAAGGCATGTAGGCAGCATAGAGCACAGCCTTGTCCTTGATCGTCAGCGAGAGAATGCCCTGTCTATTATCTTCACTCATGACGCCCCCCTAACATGAAAGCGCGCTAAATCCCTAGCTAGCATAACACGCAGCGTGTCAAGCCGATATGCTTCCCAGTAGTTGACAACAGTCTCTCACCATCAAGTCACGACTCAAGTTAAGTCCACGCCGATGCGCGGATAGAAAACGAAGCACCTTGTCTCTCGCCCTTAAGGCGCGCTGTGCCAAACGACTATTCCCGGGCCGGCTTTCGCGAACACGGCTCTCCAAAGCCTGATTCATCAGTAACAGCAGCGCATCAGGCTCCCATTTGTTGAGCTGGTCCGCCGCACTATTAGGGGTAATCTTGCCCTCAATAAGGCTGACACAAAGCGCTGCGGCAGTCTCCCATTCGTCAAGAAGATTCAGCTCCAATAACTGCAATGCGGTCATGGGCTGCTCAGGCGCCAGCGCAATCGCTCGAGCACAGTCCGTCACGTTGAATTGAGAATGCTGCTCAAGCCACAGCCTCGACTCACTTTGAGTCGGAGATGGCAGGACAAAAGTTTGACACCGAGATCTGACCGTGGCCGGCAAGTCACCAGGTCTTTCAGACACCAGCAAAATGATTGCATTCCCCGATGGCTCTTCAAGGGTTTTCAGTAGAGCGTTAGCAGCGCCCGTCGTCATCGCCTCAGCCGGCGACACAACAAGCACTTTACGCTCGCCATAGCCGGCGGTCTGCTGCAAAAAACGGATGGCATCTCTAACGGGATCAATACCTATTGCCCGCTTCCCCTCTTCCGGACTCAGGTGGCGTAAATCGCCGTGGTTACCCGCCTGGAACAGTAAGCAACTGTCGCAGCGTCCACAGGCATGTCCTCGTTTGTTAACGCACAACAACTGCGCTGTCAGCCAGGAAGCACTCGCCGTTTTGCCCGTGCCCCGTGCTCCCGAAAGCAAGACCGCATGGGGAATTTTTCCTTGCGCGGCCAGGCCCACCAATCGCTCTATTGCCTCTCGATGCCATGGCATTAGCGAGGTGGCTTGAGCCTCAGAAAGCGCCTGGTCATCCATGATCTAACCACCGCGTTAACTGGGCGTTTAATGTGCTACTGACCTCCTCGAGTGATTTTGCCGCATCGACAACAATCCATCGCGCAGGCTCTGCCTTAGCACGGCTCAGGTACCCCTCCCTAACTCGATTGAAAAACGCAGCTTCCTCTAACTCAAAGCGGTCCAACTCGGCGCGTTTTTGGGCTCGTTCCAGCCCCACTAAAGGATCAAGGTCGAGTAGCACCGTCACATCGGGTCGTCGCTTGCCTTGAACGAGTTGCTCAAGCGTCGCTATCGCTGGTAGGTCGATGCCTCGACCAAATCCCTGATAGGCATAGGTGGCGTCGGTGAACCTATCACAAAGCACCCACTGGCCCGCGGCCAGTGCCGGTTCGATGACGGTGCTTATATGCTGTGCACGGGCCGCAAAAATCATGAGCAACTCGGCCATCGCCACGGGCGGTTCCAGTTCTGGATTAAGCAGCGATGTTCGCAGCATTTCACCTAGGGCCGTGCCACCGGGCTCACGCGTGATGCATACCTCGAGGCCACGACTTTCCAAGATTGACTGTATCAACCCCATGCTGGTGGTTTTGCCGACGCCCTCCCCACCTTCCACGGTGATGAATTTGGCGCTGACTCGCTTTTCCTGGA
>Ga0181561_10002003_pt1 | contig 18087 bp, 9 predicted proteins | sample 011ome_19_FD_133760 | JGI IMG/M metagenome (GOLD analysis project Ga0181561, IMG submission 133760) | Coastal salt marsh microbial communities from the Groves Creek Marsh, Skidaway Island, Georgia - 011510BT metaG (megahit assembly) | ecosystem: Environmental > Aquatic > Marine > Intertidal zone...
CGACCAGTGAGTTGAGCTTGATGTAGACGGTGGCGTTTTTGCCAGTCTTACTCTTGCTGTCCTTCTCGTTCATGTAGCCGAACTCAACAAAGGGCGAGAAGGTAATGCTTTCTTCTTTCGTTTCGCCCTTCAGCACGTATCGGGTCTCTGAAAGCACCTGAAGGCCTTCTAGGATTTGAGTGTGATTGTAGGATGGATGTTTGGTGCCGTGGCGCTTCTTCAGCTCCTGCTGAATTTCATAAACCGTTGTGAAAACAACGTAGTTATCAGTCTTCGCTGACGGTTCATCCTCTCCATCGAAGAAAAACCCGCGCTCAATGGAAAGCTTGAAAATGATGAACTCAATGATCTCTTCGCGCACCCCTGGGAAAACAGATTTGTAGCCCTCTTTCTGCTCAAGACTGGCTGGTTTGATAGTGAGATTGTACCCCTTCCCACGATGAACATAGAACTTTTCAATCGGCAGAGCTGTTCCATCTTCGTTGCGCTTCACCTCCCCTATCGTTCCGTCTGGACGGATGTACTTGGCACGATCACCGCCCGCCACAAAACGCGGGATAGCTTCATAAAACTCAAAGGCGTTCGTGTAAGGAACGTCTGTGAGACGGAAGAGCTCTAGCTGGATCGGTTGTTTTCCCAAGTCCTTCATCCTGATGTTTATGATAGGGTTCTTTGGTCTAGCCATGCTTCAAATAGTCAAGGATTAAGTTGCGCAACACTGTGGATGCCGGTCGCCCATCAAGCTTGCGCTCAAGCGCTTCCCATTCAGGTTGAGCCAAGTATGCACTCACCTGCTTCTGGCGCACACCTGCGTCAGAGCTTGGCTTTCGACCAGGTTTTGCTGCTGGTTTTGGTTTAGGTGTTTCCGGCACGGCATGAGGAAGAGCTTCAACGTCAGTGTTTTTCTTGAAGGAAAAGGCGGTTGTTGGCTGTTTCATGTTCATGATCACGTTGGGTTAGGAGATAGCTTTGATCAGGTTGCGAACCTGTTCGAGGGGCTTGGAATAGTGGAAGCTGAAGAGCGGGCTTTCATCGACCATCTGCTGAAGTGATTTCTTGTGCTCGATGGCTCGACTGAAGGCTGTAGACTGCTTCACTTCAAAGATCGGATATTCATAGTCGAACTCTGCAAGGACGGTTTGCGCCCTTTCGAAGTCCCCTGGCTTGGCTTTATTCAAAACGATGATGATGCGGTCGGTGTACTTCTCGATCTCAGACAGCGCGTTGATAGTCACCTGCATTTCAAGCGGTGACTCGTAGATAATTGGCACCACAACACAATCAGCCTGTTTTGCAGCCTGAATAATGCGGGCATCGGGATAACCCCCAAAATCATAGATAAGATCAAGCTCTGCCGGTACGTCGGGCAGCTCGTCACGCATTCCCATGCGAAGGGCTCGATCTTCTCCGAGAACCTCATCAATCGGGCTGTGAACGTCATTGGTAACGACGTAAAAGCCCTCAAGCATCGCGATGGCCATTGAGAGCACGGTCTTCCCCTGCCCTCCCTTCAGATTCCAGACAACGATTTTCATAGCGTTCCAGCTTAGTTGATATGGTGATTATGGTATCTAGTTTTTTTATGTTTGCAAGTTTTTTCACCATTTTAGCATTACTTGTCATTATAATCCTTTTAGTGTCTTTTACCATTTAAGCCATTAATATGGTGCTAATGGTGACTACCATTTATATGGCCAACTTGGGGGCGAAACAAATACCAAGCTGCTCCTTTGGAGTGGGGTGAGCAGGGAGCTACATCGCTTGCCTAACTCGCATGATCGTCTGCCTGCTGACGCCCATGTCTCGGGCAATCGCTGCTACTGGTTTGCCGACCATAAGGGCCACACGGACAAGTTCTTGATCGTCGTCTGAAAGGGCAGGGGGGCGACCCATGCGTTTTCCGTCAGCCCTAGCGCGGGCCAGCCCAGCTTGCGTACGCTCAATGAGCAGATCGCGCTCAAACTGGGCAACAGCGTTGATCACACCCATTGTCAGCTTTCCGGCCGAGCTTGTGAGGTCAACACCTCCCAGGGCAAGACAGTGGACGCGGATACCGCGCTCCTCGAGATCGGCAACCGTGCTTGCAACGTCGATAGCATCACGACCCAGGCGGTCGAGCTTGGTCACGATCAACACGTCGCCTTGTTCCATCTTTTCAAGTAAACGGGCAAACTCCGGGCGTTGAGCGATGGAAACCGAACCGGAAATAGTTTCGGCGATGATGCGATGAGGTTCGACCTTGAAACCGGCAGCTGCAATCTCAGCGATCTGATTTTGTGTCTCCTGGTTGATGGTTGAGACGCGCGCGTAGGCGAAAGTTCTGGACATAGGACAATCTGTTACAAAATAGGTGTCCGAAAGTCTAATGATGTCCTAAACCGTGTCAAGCTAGGTTTAGGACATGTTGGGGCAGGGGTGTCCGAAAGGGAACGATTGTTTGACAGGTTGATTGGCTTTACAGATATCGCAACCAAATTTCTCGGGAGAATTTCAAAATGAAGCCCCGCCTATCGTTGTTGACTTTCATCCTGCCCGCCTTGCTGCTTTCGGCCTGCGCGACCCCTGAGGGTATTCGGCAGGACGGATATCTTGGAACGGTTGATGGCAAACCGAGATACACGTTCAAGCTTGTAAAGCCCGCTTGGGGCTATCGGGCATCGCAGAACTTTGAGGCGGCAGTTTCTCGCTTGAGCACTGAGACGTGCGGTGGTGCTTATCGTGAACTGTCACGCCGGGCAGGCAAAACAGCCCGCAGCTATCCAGCGGGAGCTTTGGGCCCGGCGCAAGGACACACCGAGATGCATATCGAGATTGAATGCCAGGGCTGAGTGCTCTCACGACTTGAACCAAATCCCGCCACCCGTTAAGGGTGTGTTAACGTTTTCGTGACTCGGGGGCTTATTTTAATGGCTGCTATTTCAAGTGTTGGTTTTTCAAAATCCTTAGCTCGCAAGATTTCCCGTAAGATCACGCAAGGCTTTACCTTCCTGACCTGTCTGGTGGTTGCGCTGCAACCGATGATGGTGGAGCTGGCCTACGCGCAAGAGATCATTATCGATCCGAATGGCAATGTGGGTTTCGCGCCCACGATGCAGCGCACGTCGCGGCCTCAGGTGGTCGATATCGCGCGGCCCAATTCAGGTGGCGTGTCACACAACCAGTATACAGAATTCAACGTGCCCAATGAGGGCGCTGTTCTGAACAACTCGCAAGGGGCGACCAATACGCGGGTGGCAGGCACGATTTCCGGCAACCCGAACCTCTCGGGTGGCACAGCCTCGACCATTGTCAATGAAGTCACTTCGACCTCCAGCTCGATCCTCACGGGCTCGATTGAGGTTGCCGGGGATCGCGCAGGGGTGATTATCGCCAACCCCAATGGCATTCTGTGCAACGGTTGTAACTTCCTCAATGCCAGTAACGGAACACTGACTACGGGCGTGCCGGTGATCAATGGCAGCAATGTCCAACTGGATGTCACGCAAGGGACTGTCACAATCGGACGACGCGGTTTGCGGGGTGATGCCGGATTCCGTGGGGCGATTTCTGATGTAAACCTGATTGGCCGCACGGTTGTGATCGACGGCAAGGTCACGGCGATCAACGGTATCAACGTGCAGGGCGGGGCGCAAAGCTATGACCTGACCAATCAACGCCGGGTCTCCACACTCACAGGAACAGGAACCACACCCGACCTGGTTGTCGATGGCACGGAATACGGTGCGATGGAAGCGGGCCGTATTCAGATCATCGGCAATGAGCGTGGGCTTGGTGTGCGCACGCTTGGCGCGGTGCAATCGTCCACGGATGGGGTCCGTATTGTCAGTGAAGGTGATGCAACTGTTCGTTCGGTCGCCGCACAAGGTCGAGCTGATCTTCGGGCAAACTATGGCAATCTGACCATTGAGCGCGATGTCAGTTCTGCTGGAGCCGATACGCTGGCCTATGCCCGCTATGATGTGAACACCACGGATCGCACCGGGCTCTATGGCCTGACCGGTGTGACCGTCACCTCCCAAAACCGCACGCTCAGCTTTTCCGGGGTTGTGCAATCCGGGGCGGATGTCACGCTTTATGGCCGCAAGCAGCTCACGTTCTCTGCCTATGGCTCAGCCACGGGTGACTTTACCCTGCGTGGTGTAAACGGGGTCACAGTGGAAGACGCCACGATTGTAGCCAATCGCGTCATTGCCAATGAAGGGGGCACCTCCTTCACGCTCAGCGACTCTGCCATCTTCAGCGCAGAAAACTTCAACATCACAACCGGGGATTTCCATCTCGGAGAGAATGTTGTCGTTGATGGGCTCACCGAAAGCGATGTTTCCAATCTCGTGGTCACTGCCAGCGGGGATTTCCACAACAGCGCTGATCTGCGGCGTCATGATGCGGCCACGATCACCTATGCGGGCAACCTCTATAATGAGGTAGGCGGGGTAATCGAAGAAGACACCCTGCGCATCGCTTTTGATCGTGAAGTTCATAACTCTGGCATACTTTACGGGGTGACCTCGCTTGATTTCGACGTGGCGGCTCTCTTTAACAATGAGACTGGTGTCATCCTGTCGGATCGGGTGGATATCAACACAACCGGCCTTCTGAGCAACGCGGGCACGATTTCCTCGGACGGCGACATCTTCCTGACCTCGGGTACCAAAATCGTCAATGACGGCTATGTCCAGGGTATTCGCGCCTACCTGACCGCCCCAGAGATCAAGAATGGTGGCGGAGCTGAGCTGCGGGTGCGGGACTATGGGCGCATCACGGCCAGCACCGATTTCACTAATCAGGGCATTCTGGCCTCGACCGCCTCTTTCCAAATCAACGCCGGGCGTTTTGAGAACAAGGGTTTGATCTCGGTCGAAACCAATCTTTCGGTCATTGCAGATACGATCATCAACCGGGATGCTCTGACAGCAGGCAATTCAATCAGCCTGCGTGCAACGGGTGCGCTGAAGAACCTCGGCACCATTGCCAGCTACTATAATGCGACGCTTGCCTCCGACAGCATCGTCGAAAACCAGGGCACGATCCTGGCCGACAATGCGCTGAGCATTTCCGGTCCATGGTTTGACAACAAGGGCGTGGATGCCCTTGTGCGAGCCAAGGCGGGAAACATCAACACCGCCAACATTCGCAACTCTGGCAGTGTCTTCCTGATCAACGACTTCCGCCGCCGGGGGAACATCGACTTCTTCGACAATGACGGGGTCTTTGCCTCGCAAGGCCGGATTGAGATCAAAGGCCGCGACGCGAACTCCCGCATTATCCTTCGTGCGGGCAGCGCACTGATCGCAGGCCTTCAGGCGGATGATGCAACGCAAGAGCTGCTTTTGGGTTCCAGCGTCACCCTGTCGGCTATTCGCGAGTTCAAACTCGATGGACGGATTGCGGCAGGTGGATCGGTTAACCTTTCTGGTCCCAGCCATCTCTATCTCAACGGCGTCGTTGAGGCGCGTCAAAACCTCTACCTGACTGCGAGCCGGATTACAGCCTCTGAGGCTGCAACAGCCCAGGCAGAAGGGGCTGGCTTCATAAATGCGGCCAGCTTGTTCACCAACTATGGCACGCTGTCGCTGGGCAGCTATCTTGATACGCGTTGGCAATCAGGGTCGTTCATCAACCATGGCCTAATTGCAGCTGATCGTCTCAACCTTTCGATCCGCAACAATACGCTTCAGAACACTGGTGTGATGACCGCAACCAGCGCTGTATCGGTTGTCGCATCCAGCATAACCAACCAAGGCCATTTGCAGGCCGGTGCAAATCTGTCGTTGAATGCGCAGCAATACACGTCAGAGCCTTATATCGACTCTAATGGCAATGAGCGCCTCCGGTGGATTGCAGCCGAGCGCGGCGGCATCTCAAATACCGGCACGCTCTCCAGTGGGGCTTATACGTTCTTGACCGGACACAATGTGCGCTTGAATACCGGCACCTACCTTGCTGCCGAGCAGCTACGCGTTACAGCCAATAGCTTCCATATGCGTGGCAGTGCAGCCCTGACAGGGGCCAACCGCAATGACTGGAACATTGCCGAGGATTATCGCCAATACGGGACGCTCTTCTCGGAAGGCGCGTTGCGCATCTATGCAGGCTCCTATCAAAGTTATGCGGACAGTCTCCTGGGCAGCAGTGATTACGTCACCCTGAACGTCACGAATGCGGCCAATCTGGGCGGCAGCCTGATCGCCGATCGCGTTACGCTGACGGCCTCGACCATTGCAGGCAGCGACACCTCATCTGTCTTTGCGTCAGATGATCTGCGCCTGACGGCCTCAAACGGCAAGGTCAGCCATCTGGGCGAGTTGATCGCGGGGGAAGACCTTTACGTCACCTCCAACGAGTTTGACATTCGTGGCAATGCCTTTGCCAAGCGCGTGCATCTCGATGGTGTCATACGAGGCTATACGCGCGGCAATCTATACGGGTCTGAGACCGTCACTGTCGATGTCTCTGATGGCGGATATTACAACTATGGCTTGGCGGAAGCCCGCGATAAGCTGACCATCGGCGCCACGTCGATCAGCAACTACGCCGGGGCCCAGCTCTCGTCCACAGAGATCGATGCGCGCGCCACCAATGGGATTTCGAACGCCGGTGAGCTCTTCGGGGCCTCCAAGATCACGCTTAATGCAGGCTCAAGTATAACCAACCAGGCAACCGGCAAAATCACAGCCGTGTCTCTGGGCCTAACGAGTGGTGCGAACTTCACCAACTATGGTGAACTAGATTTGTATGGCTTCTTTGGCGATGTCACAGGCACCACACAGAACTTCGGCACGATTGCGACCGAGACCTATTTCGGTCTGGATACCACGAATTTCTACAACCGGACTGGCGCGACCCTCACCTCCGGGGATCACCTCTACATCAAAGCCTCGAACCTGATATCGAACTACGAGACCGCGCGCATTGAAGCCACCACGGTTGATCTGCGGGCTGGTTATGTTTCCAACAGCGGGGCGATTGAAGGCGCTGAGGTGGTGAACATCGCCGATCTGACCGGCACGTTCAAAAACAACGCGACAGGGACTATTCACGCCAAAGCCATCTCACTTTTTGCTGGGTCCAGCTTCCGCAATGATGGCCGGATCGGACAGCGCGGATCAAACAGCCTGCCCAAGGCGGACACTGTCTATATCTCTGCGGGAACCTCGGCCACCAACTATGGCCGGATTGAAGCGACCAACCTGAGCCTCTTGGCGCAGAGCAGCATCGTCAATTATGATCTGCTCAAAGCGCATAGCGGCACGCTGGCTCTTAAATCCGAGACCAGCTACGTCACCAACCTTGGTGAGATGCGGGCACGGGATATCGTCGTTGAATCTGGCGGCACTTTCGACAACCGGTCCACCTTCAAGGCCAGCGAAACCATCACGGTCTCCGCCGGGGGCGACATCCGCAACCGCAGCCTGGACGGCTCTTATGCGGATACCGGAGCCAAGGTCATTGTGCTACACGCCGCTGGGGCGATCTCAAACAATGCTGGCAGCCGTCTCTTTGGCTATCAGTCGCTCGGAGTGCAGGCCGATGGCGGCAATATCCAGAATGACGGCACCATAACCGGCCCCGATATTACGCTGATCGCCCAGAATGGCGGGGTCTATTCCACAGCCGGTATCTATGCTGGGGGTACGCTCGCTATTGAGGCCCGCAATATTGGACTACGTGGCCGGGTTAGTGTGACGGATCAGGTGTCTCTGAAATCCACGCTCTACGATGTCGAGGTCAATCAGCGCATCGACACCAAACGGCTATTGGTCGATGCGGCCCGTTACATTGAATCCAATGGCGCGGCCTTCCGGGGTACTGAGCTCACTCAGCTGATCGCGCGCGATATTCGCCGGATGGATGGAAACTTCCGCGATGACGGCAGTTCCCGAAAGCTTTCCATCATCGGTGGTGCGCTCACAGATGTCTATGTTCAGATCAAGGACGGCAATCTCGGGATTGTGCGGGACTCCATCTACAACAGCACCGGCCATGACTATGAGCGGGTCTATTGGGACGTGGCAGGCTCGGTCTCGATCATTGTTGAAGGCAATGCGCTGCTATCGGGCAAAATCCATGCTGCCAATGACGTCTATATCCGCTCGGACAAGCAATCCACGCTCCTGAGCAATATCAACCTCTATGCGGGCAAGACGCTGCATGCGGAAGGCCACAAGCTCCTGAAGAACTATGGCGGCGTTACATTCGATGCAGGGCGCAAGGTCCAGCTTATCCAGAATGACGGTTGGTTCTATACGGCTGACTGGCTCAAAGGCGAGACACTGAACTACGATCTGACGGCGATGGCCCGCACCATCATCGTCAATTCCAGCCATCCTTTCCGCAACCGGTACCTGGTGCTGCGAGCCAGCGATAGTATTCGCCAATGGCACAGTGTGATCTCAGCACGCAAAGTGACCTACAGCGCGGGCAAAAACATCAAGATCACCTTCAACCCGTTTGAATGGCGCTCTCGCAACCCAGGAGCTGTAGCAACGTCCGACTGGTGGGATGTTCCCACTGCCGGACTCCGGGGCCATACGCTCATCGCACAAAGCCGTGGACTTCACGTTTATGCTGGCAATGATCTGACCTTCCGGTCCGGCAAAGTGCATTCCTATGGCGATATGACGCTCGTTGCGGGGCGGAACTTCCTCAGTGAGCCTATCTATATAGAAACCGGGCGAACCAACCGTCCCGGCAATGTCGGTTGGTCGTTCTCGAACAAATATTCTGGCGTGATTAGTGGCCATGATGCCAGCAAAGTTACGATAAAGGAACTTCGCGCTTACGAAAACCAAATCACGGCCAAAGGATCGATCAATATCCTGGCCGGTGGCTCGGCCAGCTTTATCGGGACCTATCTGCAATCCCGGGAAGGGGACATCACCATCGAGGCCCTGAATGGCGGCGTCAACATGGTGGCTGCCCCAGGGTACTGGTCTTATGACTACCGTGTCACCACGGTGAAGAAGAAGCTCTTTGGCTTCTATAAGAAACGCACCACCTATGAGTTTGACGCACTTGAAGACATCTACAAGCGCTCCAAACTGCAAGCGGCCAATGGGGACATCACCATCACCGCCACAGGTGATAATGGCGACTACGCGTCGATCCTGAGTGCGGGCACCTCGTTCAATGCCCAAAACATTCGCATCTCGACACCCAATGGAAACGTCTCGGCGGGCACCTATGCGGAGCGCTCCATCGAGCATACTGCTGTTCACAGCAGCACCTCGATATTCTGGGTCATTCCCTTCGGCTCCAGCGATGTGGAAACCGCCAACAATATTCTGGTGAACTACGGCAATGACTTCCTGGCCGACGAGCTTTTGGATATCGCGGCCCCGTCCGGCACGCTCAGCATCACCGGTGGCTCTATCCGAGCACGCACCGTCAACCTGACGGCGGCCCGCCTGGAGATCAACGCAGCGATCAACTCAACGCGTGAGAGCTACTACTCGCGCAAAGACAACATGATCACGATCACCACGATCCAGTCCGGCTTTGATCGTGAAACCGCGCACCTTCCTGAAATCTATGCGCCCAATATCAACTTCAATATCTCTGGTGAGACCCATATCCAGGGCGCTGAAGGCGCAACTCTCAACAACCAGCTGATCAACCTGATCGGCTCGCGCACCTTCGACAATGCCACCCTGGGGCTGGCTTCCCCCGAGGACCTGGCCAATGCCGGAGATGCGGCCCAGGAGATCGATCAGCAGTATATCCGCAGCTATGATCTGCCCGGTGCTTCAGATGGTCAGCAGTTCGCCTATCTCGACACGCTGATCCAGGACTATGGCGCGACCTATCACACCATCGAGCTGCGCGATCACGAATGGTACGACAAACAGGTCCAGCTGAACCCGGCCTTCAAGGCCTTGCTTCAGGCGGTAGCCACCTACATCACCGGCGGCATCAACTTCGGGATCGAGAACGCCTTCATCAGCGCTGGTGTGGAAGCCGCGACCACGAACCTGATTGTGGGTGTCGTGGAAGGCTCCATCACGGGTGAGCTGGACATGGATGATATTCTGCGCGGCGCATTGCTGGCCGGGGCATCCGCCACAATCTCCAGCTATCTGAGTGATCAAATAAACTGGGGCGCGGGCCTGAGCGATCAAAGCCCGTTCCTGAATGACGTGCGTGGGAACCTCGCCCCGGCGGCCATCGTGGATCGCCTGGGCGACCGGGTGATTAACCAGGTTGTGTCAAATGTCGTACACGGTCAGGATCCGTTCGAGGGCTTTGATGACCTGGGCCGCACCTTCCTGGTCTCCGAAACCCTCGCGTTGGCTCAGTTTGGCATCGGGGAGCTCGGCAACGGGCAGGGGAGCAACTGGGAAGGCTCCGTTGGCCATCTCATCCTTCATGGCGGTGTTGGCTGCCTCGCGCTTGAAGCCCTCAATGGCGACTGTGTTGCGGGATTCTTTGCCGGAGCGAGTTCCTCCCTGCTGGCAGGATCGAACCTCTCTGACGAGCAAATCCTCGAACTCGCGCCCCTCGTGGGGGCCTTCGCGGGGTATTTCACATCAGGTGGAAACGCCATCAATGTCAGCTTCGGGGGAACGATCAGCCAGTCGGCTGTGGTGAATAACTTCCTTACGCATGTGGATATTGAAAATTTTCATGCGGAATTGAGAGCCTGTGAACAGGCTAACGAAGCAGCATCGGGATCATGCAACGTCAATGAAATCGCGGCACGATATCGTGAATTATCAGATCAGCGGAACGCCGACCTTCAAGAAGCTTTGAGAACAGGGGATACTACGTTCCTGCAATGGGCGATTGCCAATACGGCGACGGGTGTGCTGATCAGCGATTTGGGTCCGACCCTTTCAATTGAAAACGGGCAACTGTTTTCCGATATCATTGAAGAAGGCCGTACCGGCCTGACCTACAACGGACAAACCTTCAATTACGTCGGAGAGATCGCCTTTGAGGCGTTGAAGGATATTGCCTTAGAGACTGGCGACACGGAACTTCTACTAGAGGCTAGTTTGAATTACCTCGGTCCAAGTGGGTTTGCTCCAAACATTGGGCCATTGCTCGGGCGTGGTTTTCACGCGGTGATGGTGGGCGGACAGTTGCGCGTCCGTGGACCAACTGGGAGAGTTTACTCTGAACCTTCCCAATTGCCTTATTCGGCCATTCGTGATGGAGCAGCTAGAGCACAACAGTTTGGAAGCAATTGGTCTCGGGCAAGTCTATCTGATGCGATCCAAAACTTTGCCGGCCCAAATTACCGTATGCATCGGACTGCTACAGGCAAAGAAATATACGAGAACCCGACCACAGGTGTCCAAGTCGTTTATGACACGAGTGGGCAGTATTTCCGAATTCACAACCCAAATCTTACGGGTCGGCGAACCTATCTCGATCTGAATGGAACGGTTCCAAATAACAGGATCAATGCTGACGGAACGCAATCCGGTCGAACTCAAGGCGAATACAACGCGGTAACGCACTTTTTGGCGGACTGATGAAAAGTATAATAGTTCCTATATCAAACGCTGCACAGACTTTACTGGACGTAGATCAGGCTGACTCCAGTGACCTCTGCGAAGAAACGCTGACGCAAGACGAGTTTTTAGCGCTCTGGAATTCGGGTCTGCTTAATGAAATTAATGATCAATGCAATACTTGGATAGATGAATATGAAGATGCGTCAATATGTGCGCCTGAAAATTTGAATAAACTCCTCACATTGTTAGAGGCTGAAATGCTAAAGCAAAAACTCCCTCAAAATTCTGGAATCGATAAGTTATTATCTATGGCCAAGCGTGCAAAAGAACATAAAACTGGCATCTATTTCTATTTTTAAACAGGATTGCTCCCTCACCACGTTTTCACATCCATCCTGACCTGGAAGACAGGATCACCTATCCCAAAACTATTGTCCTCGATCAGCGGCACACCGACGGTCCCGGAGAGCGTAAAGCGCTTGTGATAATACGACAGGCCCAGGCCAAAGCCAGCGGCTTTCTCGGTGACGTCGCGCGCATGATCGCGGGTAATCCCCATATCCAGAAACAGATGGGTCTGTGTCTTGTTCGCGATCTTGCCAGCCGCCTCTTCGGGCAGGAAGTTCCAGATGTTCGGCGCGAGATAGAGATCGTTGCGCATGTAGACGCCCATATCTCCTGTGGCGATCGAGGCCTCGTAGCCACGCACGGTGGAGAATGATCCCAGCGACAATTGCTCTGTACCGTAAAGTGTATGCGGGCTCCACTGCGCACGCAGATCGGTGACCAGCGTGCCGGTTTGCCCAAGTGCCCCCTGACGCTGCCAGCCAGCGTTGATCTTGAAGAACTGCGCCCTGGGAATGTCTGAGCCAATGCCAGGCGCATCCTTGTCGGCCCCAAAGAGCGTGGTGCCAAAGGTCAGGGTCGCGTCATAGGAATTCCGCGCCTTCTCGCCGAGGCGGAGATGTTTGACGCCGAGGCTGAACGTGCTGAGATTCTGGGGGGTGAGGCGCACATCATTGATGAAGCGGTCGCTTTTGCGCACCCGTAGCCCAAAGTTCAACTCGGTGGTGGAGGTCTGATCGCGATGCGCCACATAGCGGGCCTTCAAGCCAGCGGTACGGGATGTCCCGAAGAGTTCGGACAGCGCATTGAGCGGTGTCAGATATTCGGAATAGGCGAGCTCGGTCTCAAAAGTCCAATAGCCGTAGGGCACCGAGCCATTTATGCTGAGCGCATTGGTGTTTTCTGACCCGGAATAGCCAAAGGTCCAGGCATCATTGGCCCCAAAGAGATCATCGACTTCGAGATCAAAAGAGAGCTTGTTGCGCCCGGTGCTTTCTGAGCCTTGGTTGTCCAGCCGCGCATAGCCCCGCACGCGATCTTCCTGCACCCGCTGCACGATGACATAGGACCCGCCGGGCTCTTCGCCCGGTTGCAGCTTTAGAATGGCCTCGACTGAGGCCAGGCGGTTCATCTGATCAAGCCCTTGCTCGAAGTCCCTGAGCTGGAAGAGCTCGCCTTCGGCATTTGGAAAGGCGGTCTTGAGCTGCCGCTCGCCACGTTTGCTTTCGATCTGCTGCTCGGCATCGATGAGTAGGATATCCTCGACCGTGCCTTCGAGCATAGTTAGCACCAGCTCGCCATCCTGTAGGTTCTGCGGCGAGATATAGGTCTTGGACGTGATATAGCCTTGATCGGCATAGGCCGCATCGAGCTCACGCATCACCGCCTGGATGTCAGCGCCCTGCATACAGTTCGGAACATATTTGCTGGTGATCGCGGCCAGCTCTTCGGGGGAAAGAAGCGACACGCCCTCTACGGTCAGCCGATTGATCTGGAAACAAGGCCCGCCTCTGGCCTGGGCAGGGCCGGGGTCGGGCGCACCGCCACGGCGTTCAAGTGTGCCGAGCTCGTTGGTACGCTGCTCCAACTGCCTCCGGCGTTCTTCTTCGAGGATCGGGTCCGGCACCTGCTGCGCTATGAGAGGGGTGCTGACCCCAAACGTAAGGGCGAGCGCCATGCCCGCTTTGGCGATGCAGCCTCGCCCATATGCGCCCAGCACCCGCATGGATCACTGCCGGATCAGCGGCAGGTCCGCAAAGAACCCAATGGTGTGGTTTGGCGCATCCGATTGCGCCCCTGGGGCGCGGACAATCTCCTGGCCGTTCTCCAGCTCGACATTGCCTCCAGCGGTGATTGTACCGCCTGTGATCTTGACCGGACGATCACTGGTGACAGTGATATTGCCGGTATCGGCCACAATAGAGCCGAACTGATCGCGAAGAAACACCCAGGCCGCTTTTGAGGCCCAGAAATTATAAAGCCCTTTGGGGCGGGTGACTAAGGTGGGCACCAAAGCCGCTTCAAGCTCAACATCGCCCGAGATGATGTCTATGTCGCCAATGGCAAAGACAGAGCCTGCCTTGTTGTGGAAACGTTCTGTGGCCTCGATCTTGATGTTCTCAGAGGCATTGAGGCGACCGCCAAAATAGGCCACCGATCCCTCGCCTTCATAAGAACAGGTCAGAACGCAGGTTTTGCGCACATAGACCTTACCAGAGCCCAGGCCGATGGTTTCCACGCGCAGGGCTTTGATTTCCAGATCGCCATCATTGGCATTGATATCGCCGCCGTGGTTGATGAGAGAGCCGCTGGCCTCGATGCTCACGCCGCCTGTGGCGGTGATCGCCGCGAGTTGATCGGTATTCTCCAGGGTGCCGTAATCATAGGAGACGTAGGCCTCGCGCTTGCGCTTGATCCAGAGCGTCCACCACTGACGTTTACCTTTGCGGGTGTATTGCACCACTTCTGGGTCCACGGCCCCGTTGGGCGCGTCTACCATATTGAGCACATCCCCTTCGGCGATGAGCTTCACATCGCCATTGGCCAGGATGCGGCCCCGGTTGTTCTCAACATTGACGCCGGTGCGGATCGAGACATCGCCCCCGGCCCCGAAGATGACGGCCAGGTCTTCCGCCGTGGTGTTGATCACACTGCCTTTGACATTGAGCGTGACAGCTCCTGCACTTTCCGTCTCGGCACTGTCCTTGAGACCCTCGGTCATCACGCCGCCCTGGATCAGGCCACCGGTATTGGTGAGGTGACCTGCGGAATCTGTGCCGAATGTGGTCAGGATGAAACTGCCATTCTCGGCCTTGAGTTCCGTGCGCCGCGTGCCTTTGGCAAGCGTGGCCTCATCGGCGGTGACCAGGAGATGTCCAAAGGCATTGGCGACGGTCCCCGTGGCACTGAACGCCCCTTTGGTATCAAGCTGTATTGAGCCTTCTGTGGTGCCAAGCGTGCTTTCAGAAAACCTCAGGCGTTGATCGGCACTGACCAGGAGGTTGCGATGCGCGGCAAAGCTGCTGCCCGCATCGACAAATGTGCCCTTGGCCTGGAGCACGATATCGCCCGTGGTAGAGGTCAGGCTGGTCGCACCATCCTCGGTGACGCCAAAGTTTAGGTTGCCTTCTGAGCTCAGAAACAGGTTCTGACCGCTCAGAGCAAAATCAAGCCCGGTGAGGCCATCTCCAGTGGTCTCTGTCGCAGCCATGCTAATCGGACCATCCGAGGCCGTGAGGGTGCTGTTATCAAGTGTGATCGAACGCCCTGAGGCGGAAATCCCTGCTGGGGCTTCGATCTTGGCCCCAGTGAGATCAATGCGCCCATCGGCGCTGAGGGTAAAGCTGCGGGCCGTGGCATAGCCTTCACCAGCAAAGCGCACCCCCGCGCCTATATCGCTGACTTCAACGCCGATGCGATTGGCCCGCAATACACCGGGTCGGGTGATCTCCACCAAAACGGCTCCGTCTGAGGTGGCTCCTGCACCGGTGATATTACCCCAGCTGAGGCCGGTATTGCCAGGCAGTACAGAGCTATCAAACTCTGTGCTGGAGCTGCCTGCAGCCAGGCGAATACTCGCTCCTGCATTTGAGCTTTCATTGGTGATCGGGCCATCGACACGGATCGAATGGGCGATGAGATCAATCGCATCCATCTGACCGGACAGGCCGCCGCCTTTGACGGTGATGGTGCCGCCATTGACCGTGGAAACGACATTGTCCTGGAAAATACCCGGCGCAATCTGACGCTGTGTCGTAGAGATTTGCCCTGTGGTCAGCGCCACGCGGCCTGTGTTCACAAAGCGGCCCCCATCAATGACAATGCCATTGGGGTTGGCCACGATCACATGGGCGCGTTGCCCCAGCACCTCGACAGGGCCTTCGATATCCGTGCGAGACGTGCCGGTAACCTCGTTGACGATGGTCCGCGCTGCTTCCGTGCGGTTGTCGAGCTGCACGCCCGGTTTTGGGACATTGAACTCTGTGTAGCGGTTGTGGCTGATGCCGTTTGGAGCACCGGCAATGCCCACGGTCACGGAGCCATCGGCGTTTACCACGACATTTGTGTTGGTGCTGCCGTCTGCGGCCACCTGGGCAAAGAGAGTTGCGGGTGAAAAAGAAAAAAAGGCGGCAAGCGCGAGAGCGCTTGCCGCAAATCTAGCACTTCCTGGTTCGACTGAGGCTTCCTTCGCTGCCTCTCCCCTCCGGGTCGAACGCGAACTCAGCCACACTGGTCTCAATGATTCCAGGAAATGCTGTAATCCCAAACGAGGGGCACGGGCACCAAATACGCGCATGGCATCAGTTGCCGCGCGCTTCAGCCGCCTTGGCTTCGGCTGCTGCGATCCAGTCCCGCGCGGCCTTCTGGGCCTGGGTGATTTCCTCAGAGCTCAGCTCTGCCTCAATGCGATCTCGCAGGGCAGGGGCATCTGGGTGAGACCGAGCTGCGGCGATATTGGCGTAGGTATAGGCTTGCAGCTTGTCCGCTTCCGTACCGGTGCCGGTTTCCAGGGCGAGGGCCACCTCATAAAGGCCCATCGGGTTGCCTTGCTCTGCCGTGGTCACAAAGAGCTCGTAAGCTTTGGCCGCATCCGCCTCAACACCATCGCCAGTTTTATAGGCAAGGCCAAGGAAGTTGGTGGCCGCTATATGACCCTGATCCGAGGCTTTCTGCCAATACTCACGGGCTTGGGCAGGGTCTTTTGCGACACCTTTGCCATCGCCGTAAGCCGCACCGCAATTGAATTGCGCGTTGGCCTCTCCGGCATCTGCTGCTTTACAGATGAGCTCCGCCCCTTGGGCATAGTCCCGGATCACTGTCTGGCCATCGAGATACATAAGACCCAGACGGTTTTGTGCCAGAGCGCTCTCTTGTGCAGCGGCGACTTTATAAAGCTCGGCGGCCTGGACAAGATCAGGCTCGGTGCCCAGACCCAGCTCAAACATGCGGCCTAGGTAAAACGCGCCATCCGCATTGCCTTCATCAAAGCTGGCCTGAAACTCTTTTGCGGCGGTTTCCACATCGCCCTGCTCAAGGGCCGCCACACCTGCCGGAATATCCGCCAAAGCCACACCCGCGCCCAGCACAGAAAACCCAATAACCAATGACAAACGCGAGATAATTTGCATGTGTAAATTCCTTTAATCGACCAGTCGCTGTTTTACAGGCGATCTATCGGAATTAGCCCATGCCTGCAATCAAAACCTCTGATTGTGCAGATCACTGCGACATGAGCTCTACACCCTGATCAATCGCCCAATCACGAGCTGCGCCGGTCAACTTGCACAGGGTGACATTCCGAAACTTTTTCGCCGGGTACCAGGTGCGCTTGCCTTTTTCATTCTCGAGCAAGATTTCTTTTTTGGAACGGTTGATATCAACAACTCGACCAATGACGTTGAACGGGCCCAGCCGGTCGTAGCAACCGATATCGCCAACGCTAAACTCTGAAATGTCCTTGGCAAATGCAGGCGCAGAAATGCTCCCGGCAATCATCAATACGGCAACGCAACAAAATTTCTTCATCCTAAGTCCCTGTGTTTTCTTGAACCATGCCCATTTTGCGTCATTCCGTCAATGCTGACAGGGCATGATCACTCTTCCCAAAGAGATCGCTTTAGCGCTAGGAAGGTGGGAAAGAATTTTTGAGCAACCAGAGACAGTTACATGCCAATCCCAACAGAATTGATCGTCAGCTTTCTCGCACTGTTTGCCGTTGTCTACCCGCTGGTCTTGCTCTTCATCTATCTGGCGCGTGGTATCCTATGGTGGTTTGCGGGGGCCTTCTTCTTGGTCGATGAACTGATGTGGGTTCTTTACAATCCGCTGCGCTTCATGATGCGGGGTGGTAAGAAGTTCCGCGAAGGCTTCGGAGGCAAGGCATCGCGTGGCCTGTTTCTGCTGTTCTCCGTCTTTCTGATCGGCCCTCTCTATAAGTTGGCGATCTACGTGCTGACCCTGCCGCTGCGCCTGATTACAGCCATCTACTTCGACGTGATCATGTATCTGTTTGTCATGACCGCCGACACGATTGAAGAGCTGTTTAACCCCAAGCTTGGCGCTATGCGCTTCAAGAAAGGCTTCAAATATCTGTTCTGGTGGATTGTGGGTTTCCCCAAGCGACTGATCTGGTTCGTCGTCAAGAACATGTTGGCTATTGTCGATAGCGCCATGATGCTGATCGTCAGCCTAGGTTGGCCCACTTTCACGATGTTTCACGGCACGTCGCATGATGCCGTAGTTAGCATCAAAACCGGTAAGAAATGGTTGGTTGGAGGTGGAA
>Ga0181561_10002006_pt1 | contig 18064 bp, 19 predicted proteins | sample 011ome_19_FD_133760 | JGI IMG/M metagenome (GOLD analysis project Ga0181561, IMG submission 133760) | Coastal salt marsh microbial communities from the Groves Creek Marsh, Skidaway Island, Georgia - 011510BT metaG (megahit assembly) | ecosystem: Environmental > Aquatic > Marine > Intertidal...
AACAAATGTCGCAGCAGTGCGCTCTCACGGAAACGGCCATGCCGGTTCTTGGAGAACGTCGAATGGTTTGGGATAGGATCAGACAGGTCGAGGCGACAAAACCAACGATAGGCCAAGTTCAAATGAACCTCTTCACACAGCTGACGTTCAGACCGGATGCCAAAGCAATAGCCGACCAGCAACATCCGGATCAGCAGCTCAGGGTCGATCGAAGGGCGGCCTGTGTGACTGTAAAACTCAGCCAGATACTGGCGGATGTCACTCAAATCGACAAACCTGTCAATCGAACGTAACAAGTGATCCTGCGGGACGTGGTCTTCCAGTGAGAACTCGTAAAACAGCGCCGCCTGTGCTTTCTGCCTTGTTCCCATCATCGCTCAATCCCCCACATCCTTGGGAGAATTGAATCAGCGACAGCACCTCAAATCAACAAGAGTTTTTCAACAAAATTAGCCCGAATTGCGTATGTTTTCCAAAAAATGCAGTTATCCAAAACGTACTTCTTGACCTCGTATCGTAGGTGAAATAGAGGTCAAATCGGTCGCGGGCGTTGTGTAATGGTTAAGACCTCAGTTTTCCAAACTGAAGATGCGGGTTCGATTCCCGCCGCCCGCTCCAAAAAATACGTTCCGACACTTAACCTGCAAAGTTCGAACCATGAATTAGTTAAGTGCATGTAATATAAAATCAAATGCGGGTTTGAGACATAGTTTTCCAAACTGAAGATGCGGGTTCGATTCCCGCCGCCCGCTCCAATCCACTGACCTGATAGCTTAGGCCTTGGCGGGCGTTTCGGGACGCAATTCGCAAGGACTAAATCCCATGGCGGATACCCCGATCACATCGACCGAAGAGCGCGCAACCTCAAAGAAAATCGGAGCGATGGCGCAACTTTGGCCGTTTGTGAAACCTTACCGCACGATGGTCGTGATGGCGCTTGTGGCGCTGACGTTTACCGCGATGATCTCGCTGGTGATGCCGCTCGCCGCTCGCCAAGTGGTTGATAACTTTGACGTCGCCGAAAGCGGTCTGCTCGATAGATACTTTGGTTTTGCCTTTGTGGTTGCCGCACTCTTGGCCGTCGGCACGGCGCTGCGCTATTATCTCGTGACCCGTTTGGGCGAACGCATTGTTGCTGATATCCGCGTGGCGGTGTTTGACCGTATGATCGGAATGTCGCCCGCGTTTTTTGAAAAGGTGATGACTGGTGAGGTGCTCAGCCGCATTACCACTGACACCACCCTGATTTTATCCGTTATCGGCTCCTCCGTCTCCGTTGCGTTGCGCAATGTGTTGATCCTGTTTGGCGGCATAGGCCTGATGCTTTGGACCTCTGTGAAGATGACGGGCCTTGTTTTGTGGCCAATTCCTGTGATCCTAGTGCCTATCGTATTGTTGGGCCGCCGTGTGCGGGCCTTGAGCCGCGAGAACCAAGATTGGATCGCGGCGTCTTCCGGGGATGCCTCCGAGCAATTGCTCTCTGCGCAGACTATCCAAGCGTTTACCCATGAAGAACTCTCGCGCAAGAAATTCGCTGATGTGACCGAGAAAAGCTTTGTCGTGGCAAAACGTCGGATCGAGACCCGCGCCATCATGACCGCCATCGTGATTTTCATCGCGTTCTCGGCTGTTGTTGGTTTCCTTTGGATGGGTGCTGCCGATGTACGTAGCGGCGCACTCAGCATGGGCGAGCTTGTCCAATTTATGATCTATACGATCATGGTCGCGGGTGCGCTGGGCGCTTTGACCGAGATTTGGGGCGAATTGCAGCGGGCCGCAGGTGCGACCGAGCGATTGGTCGAATTGCTGAACGCTGATGATGCTCTGGTTGACCCCGTCAGCCCCGTCGCCGTGCCAGATACCCATGCGGCCGAGATTACCTTTGAAGACGTGACCTTCGCCTATCCAGGGCGTCCGGGGATTTCGGCGCTTGCGGGTGTGAACCTGACCGTGAAGGCGGGCGAGAGCGTGGCCCTCGTTGGTCCATCTGGTGCGGGCAAATCAACAGTGATCCAGCTGTTGCAGCGTTTCTACGATCCGCAAAAGGGTGCGATTAAGATTGACGGCGTGGACTTGCGCGATATGGCACGGGCCGACTTTCGCAAGCATGTGGCCCTTGTGCCGCAAGACCCTGTTATTTTCGCCGATACCGCGCGTGAGAACATCCGCTTTGGTCGCCCGGATGCGACGGACGCCGAAGTCATAGAGGCCGCAAAAGCCGCTGCTGCGCATGACTTCCTGATGGCGCTACCTGACGGCTACGATAGCGACGTGGGCGAACGTGGTGTCATGCTGTCTGGCGGACAAAAACAGCGGATCGCTATCGCGCGGGCTATTTTGCGCGATGCACCCATCCTGCTGTTGGACGAAGCTACCTCTGCACTTGACGCTGAAAGCGAACGTCTGGTGCAAGCCGCCGTGGACGACTTGACACGCACTCGCACGACCTTGATCGTCGCACACCGGTTGGCGACAGTGAAAAAGGCGGACCGTATCGTGGTGTTTGATGGAGGTCAGATTATCGCCTCGGGCACCCACGAGGATCTGGTGGCGCAAGACGGGCTTTATGCCCGCCTCGCACGGTTGCAGTTCACGACAGGCTCTGACGCGCAATAATCGCAAATTTCGCAGCGTCAGTCTTGCCTAACGCATAGGAATTCAACAGTCTGACTCAAGAGGATTTTTAGGCGCTTTCAAAAGACCTAAAGCAAATGGGAGGAGATGGGCATGACCTACGCCACGATGGCTGATCGGAACGCTATTGAGAACGAAAAGACTTGGGCAGAGCGTAATTTGCCAGTCACGACCTATGGAATGTTGACCGAGACGGCAGGCAAGTTTCCTAACCGGAATGCGGTTACCTATCAGTTATTGTCAGCACCCGATGCTAAGGCCGAAACGCTTAGCTGGTGGGAGTTGCATACGAAATCCGTTCAAGTTGCCAATATGTTGCGCGAATTGGGTGTGGGCGAAACGGACGTCGTGGCCTTCATGATGCCGAACGCGACTGAGACTGTGCTGACTTTTGTTGGCGGCCAGATTGCAGGGATCGTAAACCCGATTAACCCATTGCTTGATGCCGAACAGGTTGCCGCGATTTTGCGCGAAACCAATGCTAAGGTGTTGGTCACCCTGCGGTCTTTCCCAAAAACCGATGTCGCACAAAAGGCTGCGGCTGCTGTGGCGATGGCCCCGAATGTGAAAACGGTTCTTGAAGTTGATTTGCTCCGTTATCTGACTGGCGTAAAGAAACTGATCGTGCCGCTGATCCGCCCCAAGAACCCTGTGACGCACAGCGCTAAGGTTTTGGATTTCAACAAAGAAATGCTCCGCCAGCCGACGACGTTGCAATTTGCCGATAGCACCGAAGACCGCGTCGCTGCCTATTTCCATACGGGTGGAACAACAGGTATGCCAAAGGTCGCGCAGCATCGGTATTCGGGGATTCTGTATAACGCTTGGCTGGGCGCAAAGCTGCTGTTTACCGAAAAAGACGTGCAAATGTGCCCGCTTCCAATGTTCCACGTTTTTGCGGCGATTGTGTCATTTGGCGCGTCTTTGGCCTCTGGTGCAGAGTTGGTCTTGCCAACACCGCAGGGCTACCGTGGGGACGGTGTTTTCGACAATATGTGGAAGCTGATTGAGCGCCACAAGGCGACGTTCCTGATTGGCGTACCGACAGCGTTTTCGGCTCTGATGCAGCGTCCTGTGAATGCCGATATCTCGACGCTTAAACTGGCGTTTTGCGGCTCTGCTCCGCTGCCGCTCGAACTCTACCGTAAGTTTGAGAAGGCCGCTGGCGTGACGATCTGCGAAGGGTATGGGCTGACGGAAGCCACCTGTCTGGTCTCCATCAACCCGCCTGACGGTGAAAAGCGCGTGGGCTCTATCGGCTTGCCGTTCCCCTATACCCATGTGCGGATCGTGAATGTGGCGACGCAGGTCGACTGTGGCACCGACGAGATTGGCGAGATTTGTGTCGCTTCCCCAGGGGTTTATGATGGCAAGACCTATACCGAGACCGCCAAAAATGCCGACCTGTTCTACCCCGGTGAGAACTCTCCGCTGGGTAAATCGGTGCAATACCTGCGCACAGGCGATTTGGGGCGGATCGATCAGGAGGGCTACTTGTGGATCACGGGCCGTGCAAAAGACCTGATCATTCGTGGCGGACACAACATTGACCCTGCCGAGATTGAAGAGGCTATGGCGGGCCACAAAGACGTGGCTTTCGCTGGGGCGATTGGCCAACCTGACGCGCATGCAGGCGAATTGCCATGTGTCTATGTCGAGCTGGTTCACGGTGCGACGGTGACCCAAGAAGAGCTTATGGCTTATGCAAACGAGCATATCCACGAGCGTGCGGCACATCCGAAGCATTTGGAAATCTTGGATGAATTGCCAAAAACAGCGGTCGGCAAGATTTTCAAACCAGCGCTGCGCAAAATGGCGATTACGCGCATCTATGACTCTGCATTGGCCAAGGCCGATCTGGCCGTGACCGTTGCGGTTGTCGTCGAGGACAAAAAGCGCGGGCTTGTCGCACAACTGGTCAAGTCAGGCGAGGTCGATGAGGCCAAGGTCGCCACGGTTTTGGGTAGCTTTGCCCAAGCTTGGGAATGGTCGGCTTAAGCGATCAAGGGGGGGCATCCGTTGGTTGCCCCCTTATTCAGGCCATTTTGTGCAGTTTGAACCGCGCGTCACAGTTCATTAGATACAGCACAAAATCGCGCTCATTTGCGAAGTCATGGGGGACTTGGGCTGCGCTGCGGTCACCCGACAATGAAAGCGATGTGAAAAAGTCAAAACCGTAGAGATTGATCTCGCGGGCCTGCGATGCACCTAGCAAATCAATCATCATCAACCCTGTTGTAGGTCTTGCGCCAAGACGGTCCGCAAGGGATTGCCAGCGGCTCTGCGGGTTTAGGTAAAAGGACGCAAATTCAATAAGATACTGCGACAGCCGTTTGCGTTTCGGCGTCATCCAAAGCACGATTTTTGGGGCGCGGTTTGTGAGGATTTCATAGGGCGCAGGCAGTGATATCGCAAGCCAGTCGGTGCGGGTGCCGTGGGTCGCTGCGGTTGGCATGGGCGCGGAATTGATCCGTATCACAATATCAGCGGAATCAATTTGCGCCCCAAGATTGGTTTGGCCAAGGGCGCGAGCGTTGCCGACAAGTGCGACGGACTTTCCGCTGAGTTGCACCAAAAGATCGGCGTGCCGGATCCCAAAGGCTGCGAGTTTTTCCTCGTTGTGCGTGAGCTTCGCCCAATAAAACGCGAGGGGGGTCATTTGGTTTGCGCCAGTTCCGCGATATCCGCAAAGAGCGCCTCGGCCTTGTGGTGGGCCATGTCGCGGAACGAGCGGATCGCAGCGATCTCGGTATTGGTAAATGGTGCGTCAGGCGCGGTTCGCTCTAGTCTTGCCGTGTCAGCCATGCGCTGCGTGCCGAGGTTCGCGTCATGCAAAAGGCGCTCGATCTTGGAAGCGTTGGACGCGAGCGCAAGGAACGGTGTTTCGACCAGCATCGACAGGCAAATCGCATGGAAGCGGCCCGTGATATGCAGGCGCGTCGAGGCTATTTCCGTCAGATAGGCTTCTTCATCGAGCGGCATTTTGAAGGGCGGTGTCGAGAGTGGGCAGACCCCATTATAGACGCGGTACAGGAGGGCGCGCGCAAAGGCGGACTTCCAAATTGCGCTTTGCAAGGTCTTGGTCGGCACGAAGCGTGCATCGGTGAAGCGACCTGCCGTCCGCGCCAGAATTTTGCGAGCGCTTAGTTTGACGCTATCGCCGATGATGACGCCTTTGCGAGCTTGCGAATGAATATCGGCAGGCGCAGAAAGCGACAGATCAGGCAACCAGCGTACGTCTTGCTCACTCGCGGCTGCCATGGCCTTGGCGCTTTCGCTATCGCGGGCGGCGAGCAGGGCGCATTTGCTAAGAAACTCGCCCCAAGTCTTGGGGTTATCTTGGTAAAGCGCGTTTACAAGCGCCACAGGTTTCACGCCACGTGCAGGGTGGTTCACGATCCGTAAAAGCGTCTCACCTGCGGGCTTTCCGTGGTGCAGGGTGCCTTCGCCGTTGATGATTATAATATCGGCCTCGGCCAATGCGGTAAGGAAATCCGCGTCCTTTTCCCAGTCATTGCGCGCGGCAGAGCGGGCGGTGATATCCAGACCGTGACGCTCTAACCCTTCGCAAAGCAGGCGCATCACCCGCGCGCAACCGTGGTGGTAGCGGGTCGAGGTATCGTTCAGGATGACGGCTTTGGGTTTGTGTGGCATCATAGGCCCGTGTTTAGGGTCTGCTTTTGGTTGGCACAAGTCCGATAGGGCAGAGGCTTTTCCTAAGGGGCGTGGTCGCGTAAGAGAGTCACAGTATAAAAAGGGACGCTCTGGCTGTGAAGACGATTTGGAAACGGATAGAAGCCCATTTTGCGGCAACCCCATTGGATTTGGAGACGCCGCAGGGCCGTGCCCGTGCGAAACGCTGGTTCTACTGGATCGACCACCATATTCTGCGCCTCAAGTGGCACAATTTTGCAAAGGTCGCTCCCGGCGTTTATCGCTCTAATCAACCCGATGCCGCACGGTTGGCTGATTATAAAGACATGGGGATCAATTCGGTTTTGAACCTGCGCGGCGAGAGTAAAACGCCGTTTTATGCCTTCACGCAAAACGGCTGCGCAGCGGCGGATATCAAGCTTTATACGGTTAACAAGCTATCCGCTCGTCGTGCCCCTGATCGCGATGCTTTGCTTGAGGTGTTTGATGTATTCGACAAGGCCGAGCGCGGATTGCTGATCCATTGTAAGTCTGGAGCGGATCGCACGGGGCTACTCAGCGCGTTCTATCTGATCGACAAATGTGGAGAAACTGTCGCCAGCGCCCGCCGTCATCTTTCAATAAGGTATTTGCATGTGCGTTGGTCGTCGTCGGGTATTTTGGATATGGTTCTGGATGATTTTGCCGCGGTTGAGGGGGCAAAGACGCTTCGTGCATGGGTTGCGCAAGACTATAGCGCCGAAGACCTGACGCAGCGCTATTTAACGAGGCGGGGTCAGCATTAAGATCTCTTCGATCAGGGTCACGGTTTTTTCGGTGGCACCTGCAGAGGTGGCGACAGCGGCCTGGGCCTTGTTGCCTGCGATAATGGCCTGATCGCCAGTGAGCAAGGATGCGACTTTAGCGCCAAGTTCGAAACCATCGTCAACGATAAACGCCCCGCCGCATTTGACGAGCGCGTCAAAGCCGTCGGCGTGGTTCTTGACGTTTGGCCCTGAGAGGATCGCACAGCTTGATTGTGCGGGTTCATAGGGGTTATGACCGCCCTCATCCCCGAACGAGCCGCCGAGAAAGACAACTTTGCTGGTTTCAAATAGGGTTCCGAATTCGCCCATCGTATTGGCAATATAGACTTGGGTTTGCGGGGTGACCAGGTCGTGATTGCTGCGGAGGGCGGCAGTGATCCCGTGACGGGTCAGGGCTGTTTTAATGGTTGGCGCACGGTTCGGGTGGCGCGGCGCCCAGATCAGAAGCGCGTCGGGTTGAGTTGTGATGACGGCCTTGCAAGCTGCAATGACGGTGGATTCGTCGCCCTCATGGGTCGAGGCTGCAATCCAAACAGGACGATTGCCGATGGATTGAGTGAGTTCGGCGAGGTCCGACTGTGATACGGGCAGGGGGCTTGTGTCGGCACGCAAGTCACCAAAGTCATGGATGCGCTCTGGCGATACGCCAAGGGCTGCGATGGTGGTGGCCACAGCTTGGGATTTGCAAGTGATGGCGGCAAAGCGGCCGAGTAGATTGCCATAAACCATAGACGCGCGGTCACGTGATTTAGACGGGCGCGCGTTCAACAAGATCAGCGGGCAGGCGGCCGTATTTGTTTCAATGACCAATCGGGGCCAGAGGGCGCCTTCGACGAATATCGCGATTTGTGGACGCCAAAAGGCGAGAAAACGCGAGACGGCTGTGGCCGTATCGAGGGGGACAAATTGATGTGCGACCTGCGGTAATTCGCGGGTCACATAGTCGGCCCCAGTGGCCGTCATTGTGGTCACGAGGATATTGGTGTGACCATCATGCTGTAATTGCTGAATTAATTCCCGTGCTTGTCCGATCTCACCCAGACTTGCAGCGTGAACCCAGATCACGGGTCCCGCAGGTCTTGACAGGGGCGAGCGCCCCAAGCGTTCAGCAAAGCGCGCGCGTGCCTGACCCGCACCCCGTTGATGCAGCCAAGCCCCAATTGTGATGGCCCAAGCAAAGTATTTCGTCACAAACACCCAAATCTGAAGGGGCAGGGGCATAGGGTGGTGATCCTTCTGAGATTCAGCGCGAGTTTAGCGCCTTGTTGTGGGGGTGTCATCGGGCGCGGGCATGGTTTGCATTGGCTTTATTGCCTCAAACGCCTTATGTGAACGCATCCTTGGGCCGTTTGCGTGAGAAGCGTGGCAATTTCATCTCTGAACGGAGCGACGTGTGAAGCGATTTCTGCAAAAATTAGACTTGATCCGAAAGAGTAAGCGCCCCGAATTTGGGCCGGAATTGATAACGGCCGAAGACCGCGCCTTGGCCGATGCTCATCTTTACTATCACGATCACGGGATATTGCGCGGGCTTTGGGCCAATATGGAAGAAATTGCGCCAGATGCGTGGCGATCGAACCAACCCAGCCCCGAACGGATTGCCGACCTTGCCGAAATGGGGATCAAGACGATCATCAATTTGCGCGGCACGGCCAATCGCAGCCACTATCTGTTGGAGAAAGAGGCCTGTGCTGCCCATGGGATCGCGCTGGAGAGCCTGGCGCTCAGTGCCAAACGCGCCCCGCCAAAAGAGCTTTACCTTGCGCTCTTGGATCTATTCGAAACGGTCGAGCGTCCCTTTGTTATTCACTGCAAGTCAGGCGCGGATCGCACAGGAATCGCGTCGGCCTTCTATCTTTTGCATATGAATAATGCTTCCGTTGCCACGGCGCGGGCGCAGCTTAGCCTGCGTTATGTGCATATCAAGTGGCTGAAAACGGGAATTCTGGATCATATTCTAGACGCCTATGGCACCGACATTGAGACACACGGCCCGATGGGCATTCGGGACTGGCTGCAAAACTATTACGACCCCGAGGCGATCACCGCATCGTTCAGAAAATAGCGAAATTTTTGGAAACATTAAAGATGGTGCTGTGAGAGAGGATTGAACTCTCGACCTCACCCTTACCAAGGGTGTGCTCTGCCACTGAGCTACCACAGCATCCTTGGGCTGCGAATTAGCTGTATTATGCAAATGGTGCAAGCCCTCACTGGACGCTTTTTATCCATCTTGGTAACAGGGGCATTATGGAACATAAGAGTACCAAGAAAATTCAGCGCACAGAGGCGCAAATTCGTGAGGATCGTCTGAAGGCGGCCTTGAAGGCAAATATGGCCAAACGCAAGGCGCAGGCACGGGCTCGCGCGGCGGACACTCAGGCAGAAGAGAAAGAGTAATCAGGTATGGATTCAATTATCGTAAAGGGCGGCCGTGAACTAAACGGTCAAATCCATATTGCGGGCGCAAAAAACGCGGCATTGGCATTGATGCCTGCCACGCTATTATCTGAAGAGCCGCTAACGCTTACGAACACGCCGCGCTTGTCAGATATCAAGACGATGACCGAATTGCTCCGCTCGCTGGGGGCCGAAATCACCGCGTTGCAAGACGGTAAGGTGCAGGTCATGTCGACCCACGGCACGGTCAACACGACCGCTGACTATGACATTGTGCGTAAGATGCGGGCGTCCAACCTCGTGCTTGGTCCGCTTTTGGCGCGTGAAGGCCATGCGATTGTGTCGCTTCCAGGTGGTTGCGCTATTGGGGCACGTCCGATGGATATTCACACCGACGGCCTTGAGAAAATGGGTGCGACCATTGACCTCAAAGATGGCTATCTGCATGCGAAAGCGGCAGGCGGGAAGCTAAAAGGTGCCGTCATCGACTTTCCGTTCGCCTCCGTTGGGGCGACCGAGAACCTGATGATGGCTGCGACTTTGGCAAAAGGCACGACAGTTATCAATAACGCGGCCCGCGAGCCAGAGATTGTGGACCTTGCCACATGTTTGCGTGCGATGGGGGCGCAGATCGAGGGCGACGGCACGTCCCGTATCGAGATTCAAGGCGTTGACCGCTTGCACGGTGCGACCCACCCCGTTGTGACCGACCGCATCGAGCTTGGCACTTATATGTTGGCCCCTGTGTTCACGGGCGGCGAGATCGAGTGCATCGGTGGCCGTATGCACCTTGTTGAATCCTTCTGTGAAAAACTGGACGCGGCAGGCATTGAAGTGACTGAGACCGCTCTGGGGCTAAAGGTAAAGCGTCGCGGTGATCGACCAAAGGCCGTTGATGTAATGACTGAGCCGTTTCCGGGTTTTCCTACAGATTTGCAGGCGCAAATGATGGCAATGCTTTGCCTTGCAGAAGGCACATCGGTTCTGAAAGAAACAATCTTTGAGAACCGCTTTATGCATGCACCGGAATTGATCCGTATGGGTGCAAAGATCGAAGTGCACGGCAACACGGCAACCGTGAAAGGTGTGCCAAAGATGAAGGGCGCCCCTGTGATGGCGACCGATCTGCGGGCCTCGGTTTCCTTGATCCTCGCGGGCCTTGCGTCCGAGGGTGAGACGATCGTGAACCGCGTCTATCACCTTGATCGCGGATACGAACATGTCGAGGAAAAGCTCTCGGCTGTTGGTGCGCAAATCGAGCGGGTATCGGGCAAGTGAGCGACGCAAGGTTTGAAGACGGAGGCGACAAACCCCTTCGCCTCAAGGCCCTAGATACGCATGATTTGACGGTCTTGTCGTCCCTGACCCAAGACGCGGTTTTTCCTGCGTCCGAAATGAAATGGGACCGCAAGGCACGGCGTTTTGCGCTGCTACTCAACCGGTTCCGTTGGGAGGATGACGCAAATATTAAGGGTGCGCGGCGGCAAGTCGAGCGCGTTCAGGCGGTGCTGTCCATTGAAGATGTGATCGCTGTGCAGACCATTGGCGTGCAGGCGGGTGATGTTGATACTGTCTTGTCGCTTCTGTCTATTACATTTGAGGCTGGGTCAGACGGCATGGGCCGTGTGATTTTAACCCTCGCAGGTGATGGAGCGATCGGCGTGGATGTCGAGGCCGTCGAGGTTCTGCTTCGCGATGTTACACGACCTTATATTTCACCCTCAAGAAAAGTGCCAAATCATAACGGGTAAATTTCCCCCGAAAACCACCAAAGTAAGTGTCTTTGTTGTTGCGGTTGCCGCGGCAATTGGCATGAGTATTGCCAAAGGTCGCACAACAACCTTTTCGACTGCCGACGAAAAGAGCTTTTGGTTTCTGGCGCACCGATACCTCGACTGGGCGCGCTTTATGGTCAGGTGGAGACACATTTCCCAACGGAATATCAGGGCTTTCTGACTGAAATGGCGGCACTTACCAGCCATGAAGACGCGGGCGTTTTGACCGAAGAATTGGGATTCCCAAAGGGCCACTTCTTCTGGACGCAGCTTCTGCGAACTTCATCGCAATGGCCGACGGGCGCGACACCTAGCATTGCTACTCCTTGCGCCACCTTTTATGACGGCGCAAAGGAGTAGCCAATGCCCCAGTTCTTGAACACAACCGACCCTGATTTCGAAGCACGCTTCGTGGCCCTTCTGGGGGCCAAGCGCGAGGATAGCCCCGATGTGGACGGGGTTGTCGCGGATATCATTGCGGATGTGCGATTACGCGGTGATGTGGCGGTATTGGAGCTCACGGCGAAGTTTGATCGGCTTGAGCTGACGCCGCAGACCATGCGCTTTTCCCCTGAAGAAATTGAAGCGGAATGTGCACTTGTTTCGGATGCGGATCGTGCGGCCTTAGAATTGGCTGCGACGCGCATTCGGGCCTATCATTCGCGTCAAATGCCGTCCGATGAGATGTGGACAGATGACGTCGGTGCGACCCTTGGCTGGCGTTGGACGCCTGTGTCTGCGGCGGGCCTCTATGTGCCGGGTGGTTTGGCGTCTTATCCTTCGTCGGTGCTGATGAACGCGATCCCTGCGAAGGTGGCAGGCGTCGGGCGCTTGGCGATTGTTGTGCCGACACCCGACGGGATCACGAACCCGCTGGTGGTCATGGCTGCGCGGATCGCGGGCGTCGACGAGATCTACCGCATTGGCGGCGCCCAAGCGATTGCTGCTTTGGCTTACGGCACCGAAACCATTGCCCCGGTTGATAAAATCACAGGTCCAGGGAACGCATTTGTCGCCGCAGCAAAGCGCCGCGTGTTTGGTAAGGTCGGCATTGATATGATCGCGGGTCCGTCTGAGATTTTGGTGATCGCAGACAGTGACAACGACCCCGATTGGATCGCGCTCGATTTGCTGTCGCAAGCCGAACATGACGAAAGCGCGCAATCGCTTTTGATTACAGATAGCGCGGACTTTGGTCGTGCGGTTGCAGCTGCTGTCGATAAACGCCTTGAGACATTAGAACGCCGCGCGATTGCTGGTAAGAGCTGGGCCGATTTCGGTGCGGTGATCACCGTGCGCAACATGGACGAAGCCGTTATCCTTTCAGACCGTATTGCACCCGAGCACCTAGAGCTCTGCACTGCTGGCGCCGACGCCTTGGCGGAACGTGTTACCCACGCAGGCGCCATTTTCGTCGGCAGCTGGACGCCAGAAGCCATCGGTGACTACATCGGTGGACCTAATCACGTTCTGCCCACCGCCCGCTCTGCACGTTTTTCAAGCGGCCTGTCGGTCATGGACTTTATCAAACGGACGACAATGGCGCGTATGACACCCCAAGCCTTGGCCGCAATCGGCCCCTCAGCCGAACGGCTGGCAATTTCAGAAAGCCTTGAGGCGCACGGCCTGTCCGTCCGCGCCCGCCTAGATCGGATTAACCAGTCATGAGCCATATTAGCCATATTGATCTTGATGACAGCGGTCTGCCTGTCCCGACCGCCGAGATTGAGCAGGAACGCAAAGTCGCGATGTTTGATCTACTGGAAAACAACAGCTTTGCCCTGCCAAAACGTGATGACCGCGCGGTGCCCGAAGGGCCGTTTCGCCTTGGCCTGTCGATTAAAGAGCGCCGTTTGGTGTTTGATCTGCAATCCGAGGACGAGACACCTGCAGGTGAATTTCACCTCTCATTGGGGCCATTCCGTCAGGTTGTGAAGGACTATTTCCAGATTTGCGAAAGCTATTACAGCGCCGTGAAAACGCTGCCGCCGAGTCAGATCGAAACGATTGATATGGCGCGGCGTGGGATCCACAACGAAGGTGCGCGCGTGCTGCAAGAGCGCCTTGAGGGCAAGGCGGATGTGGATACAGACACCGCCCGCCGCCTGTTTACACTGATTTGCGTTTTGCATTTCGGGGGCTAGGGCATGGTCGCTGATCAGTCACTACCACCCCTACCGCAGTCGGTGCTATTTTGCTGCGATCATAACGCAGTGCGCTCGCCTATGGCTGAAGGCATTATGAAAAAGCTATACGGAACAGAATGTTACATTCAATCCGTTGGTGTCAAAAACGATATGGAAATTGACGGCTTTGCGGTCGCGGTTTGTGCGGAACTGGGTGTGGAGCTCTCACGTCACCGCTCGCGCAGCTTTGACGAGATGGAGCAATGGGGCGATGATTTGTCCTCTTTTGATCTGGTCCTCGCACTGTCCCCTGCGAGCCAGCGCCGCGCCCTTGATCTGACGCGTTTCTATCATCTTGAGGTCGAATATTGGCCGATCCTTGACCCCACGGGCTTGGGCGAGGGGCGCGAGACACGGCTTGCCAGCTACCGCCAAACTCGCGACCAGATTATCGAGCGGCTCACGGAGCGATTTGGCCCTGCGCGCACACAAAGCGACTGATTGCCGCCGGTCGCGCTTTAGCCCTTGAAAATTGCTGCGTTCAGGCGCATTTACCACCCGTCCACACCAATTGGTGGACGGATCAAAATAGGAGATCACATGGCCAAGGAAGAACTACTCGAATTCCCAGGTGTCGTGAAAGAACTTCTGCCCAATGCGACGTTTCTGGTTGAACTTGAGAATGGCCATACGATCATCGCACATACGGCAGGCAAGATGCGCAAAAACCGCATCCGCGTTCTGGCTGGCGACAAGGTGCAAGTTGAAATGACACCCTACGATCTGACCAAGGGTCGGATTAATTACCGCTTTAAGTAAGGCTGGGCATTGCTCGGCCTTTCGCGGGCAAATCGTGGCCGCGCCACGTCAAATGACTGGGCGCAATTATGACCGCTGTTACTCACAACACTGATCTTAAACTCATCCTCGGCTCTGGCTCGCCTCGGCGGCTGGAGCTATTGGCACAGATGGGGGTCAGCCCTTTTGCTGTGCGGCCCCCCGACATTGATGAAGACCCGCATCGCGCTGAACTGCCGCGCGACTACGTCAAGCGCATTGCGTCGGAGAAGGCGGCTGCAGTTGACTGCGCCGATGACGAAGTCGTGCTTTGCGCCGATACCACCGTTGCCATTGGTCGTCGCATCTTGGGCAAACCTGCAAACGCAGGCGAGGCGGCGGAATTCTTGCACGCACTATCAGGCCGCCGTCACAAGGTGATCACAGCCGTTGCCGTCAAGCGCGGTGTAAAAATCTGGCTGCGCGATGTGCAAACAACAGTTGCTTTCAAGCGCTTAAGCGATTTGGAAGTGAACTGGTATTTGTCTACAGGCGACTGGAAGGGCAAGGCGGGCGGCTACGGCATCCAAGGACCCGCCAGCGCATTCTGCCCTTGGATCAACGGATCATTCCACGCGGTGATGGGCCTGCCATTGCCAGAAACAGCAGCGCTCCTCACGGCCGCTGGTTACCCCCTATTCGGAGAGACGCCATGAAGGGTCGCACGATTGTTCTGGACCATGTTAACGGGCTGGAGGCCGCGGCCTATCTAGTTGACGGCAAGCTTGACGACCTGTTGATCGACGACAGCGACGCCCCACGCCCTGGTGCGATTTTTCGCGCGATTTGTGATCGCCCAATCAAAGGGCAGGGCGGCATGATGCTGCGGCTTCCCGATGGTGAAACGGCTTTTCTGCGCCAAGGTAAGGGCCTGAGCCCCGGTCAAGCGATGCTGGTGCAGGTCACGGGATATTCCGAGGATGGCAAGGCGGTTCCTGTCACTGACCGCGTGCTGTTCAAAAGCCGCTATGCGATCGTTACACCAGGTAAGCCCGGTCTGAACATTTCCCGCCAGATCGAGGATGAGAACACCCGCGACGAATTGCTCGCCGTGGCGACCGAAGTGCATGACGATACATTCGGCCTGATTCTCCGCTCGTCCTGCGAAGGGGCGGACCCAGAGGAAATCATGGACGACATCACTGTCATGCAAGACCTCGCCCATGCCGTTTTGGCGGACGCGGAAGGCAAAGACCCCGAAGCCCTGACCGAAGGCGATGGCCCACATGGCATTGCTTGGCGCGAATGGACAGGCGCGTCTGATGTCGTGACCGAAAAGAACGCATTCGAGCATCTCGGTGTCCTCGACCAGATCGACGCGCTCGGGGGCGCCTTGGTCGAACTTGGTGATGGCACGATGTATGTCGAACCCACCCGTGCCATGGTCGCCGTTGACGTCAATACGGGCGGCGATACCTCGCAAGGAGCGGCGCTGAAAGCGAACCTCGCGGCTTGTCGTGCATTGCCCCGTGCATTACGTCTGCGTGGCCTAGGGGGCCAGATTTCCGTTGATTTTGTGTCGATGTCAAAAGCGCACCGCAAACAAGTTGAGCAATCCCTGCGCGCCTCTTTCCGCAACGACCCGATTGAGACCTCGCTCGTCGGCTGGACCCCGATGGGACTATTCGAGCTGCAACGCAAACGCGAACGTCTGCCACTCGCGCGGACACTGCGAGGGCTGTAAAATGACTTGCCCAATCTGCGACCGCAAAACCGATCCAGCTTTCAGGCCGTTTTGTTCAAAGCGCTGCGGAGACGTGGATTTAAGTAAATGGTTATCAGGCTCTTATGCGATCCCCAGCTATGATCCTGAGGACGCGGAGGAGCTTGAGAACGAGTTACGCGACGCAGAAGACAAGCCACATTGAAATAAGCGTAAAAAGCCTCTGGACACCCAAGCACACGTCGCCTAAAAGCCCGTTACCCGATGACGTTGTCATCCCGGTGCCCGGGTAGCTCAGGGGTAGAGCAGTGGATTGAAAATCCTCGTGTCGGTGGTTCGATTCCGCCCCTGGGCACCATTTTTACCAATAAAAACAATGGCTTAGCATTTCGAAATGCGCGCTAAAGTTGTGTAAATCAAAAACACACCTTACACACACTTTTTGCCGTGTTGCTGACTATTTTTAGGGCTGAATCAAGGTGTTGAACACAGTCTTGGCTGATGCTGTGTTGAGGACAGTGATTGTGCTGCTGATTTCTGCCCTACAAGCCCAAGCACACACTTCCATAGACTTGTTGGTATGCGCTGCCATAGTGTTGCTGCAAGGAGCACAATATGCGGCAGCTGCGCGACGACACACATCTGGTACTGGACGGCGAGGTGCGTGTGTATCGGCGTGAGCGCAGCAAGCGCTGGGAGGCCAACTTAGATGGGCACAAAAAAGCAAACTTGGCGCGACGTTAAGTCGGTGCTGCAGCACTGGGAAAAGGATCGGCTGATTGGCCTGATCCAAGACCTTCACAAGCTGAGCGCGGCAAACGCAGACTTTCTAAATGCCCGTCTGCTTGGAAATGTTTCAGCGCAGAGCCTCGAGCCGTACAAGAAGCGGATCAAGCAGGCCATCAGTCCAGCACAGCCATGGAAGCAGGACGTACAGTTACGTGAAGGCAGAAAAGCAATCAGCGATTACAAGAAGGCCAGTGGCGATCTGCGCGGCGGGCTGTCCTTGATGGTCTACTACATCCAATGCGGCAACGACTTCACGCTAGAGTTTGGGGATATTGACGAAACCTTCTACAACAGTCTTTGCTCGATGCTGGATCAGGTGAAGAAACAGCTGATTGCAGGAAACGACCCTACGCTGGCTGCTGAGTTCATTCCTCTGCTTGAGCGCGAGTTCCAGCGTATCGATGGACAGATGGGCTGGGGCTATCCTGACGAATTTGGTGAGCAGGTAGCAGAGTTGCGCGAGCGGTTTGGCTGAAGCTTTTGGCAAAGCACACTTTCGTAGACTTGTTGGTGCTTTGAGCCATATTGTTGGGCAAGGAGCACGATATGCGGCAGCTGCGCGACGACACACATCTGGTATTGGACGGCGAGGTACGTGTGTATCGGCGTGAGCGTAGCAAGCGTTGGCAGGCATCGTTTGTAATTGATGGGCACACCATCCGCATCAGCACCGGCAAGCGAGATTTGACTGAGGCCAAGGAGTATGCCCGCGACACGTTTTTGGAATACAAGTTCCGGCACAAGAATGACCTACCTGTTGTTACCAAGAAGTTCTCTGACGTGGCCAAGCTTGCCATCGCGGATATGCGCAAGCAGCTAGACGCGGGTTTGGGCAAGAAGGTCTATGCGGATTACATCGTTTGTATTGAACGTTATCTGATCCCATTCTTTGGCGCACAGTTCGTCACCTCAATCAACTACCAAAAAATCCAAGACTTCTATGAGTGGCGACGGGCAAAGATGGGCCGTGAGCCAAAGGCAAGTACGCTTAATACTCACAACTCAGCCATGAACCGTGTGTTTGAAGAAGCTGTGGCGCGGGGCTTTATCGCGCACAAGAATGTGCCGCTGCTGGTGAACCGTGGTGAGAAGAGCGAACGCCGCCCTGACTTTACCCGTGAAGAATACGCCATACTGATCCGCAAGCTGCCCAGTTGGATCAACGCAGGCAAGGCAGGCAAACCCACAGACATGCGGCACCTCATGCGCGACTACGTGTTAATCATGGCCAATACAGGCATGCGGCACGGCACGGAGGCGCTAAACCTACGCTGGAAGCATGTGACCCTGTTTGAGGAAAAGGATCTGCAGTATTTGGAGATGAGCGTGTCAGGCAAAACTGGTCGCAGAGACATCATCTGCCGCAGTGGCACCATCAAC
>Ga0181561_10002009_pt1 | contig 18042 bp, 1 predicted proteins | sample 011ome_19_FD_133760 | JGI IMG/M metagenome (GOLD analysis project Ga0181561, IMG submission 133760) | Coastal salt marsh microbial communities from the Groves Creek Marsh, Skidaway Island, Georgia - 011510BT metaG (megahit assembly) | ecosystem: Environmental > Aquatic > Marine > Intertidal zone...
CGCGAGCGATTCGTGATGCGCGCGCTCCGTCGCCAACCGCGCTTCGTGTTTTTTTCTTTTCGCCTCGTCGAGAACGAGCTCTTCGTCGTCGTCGTCGCTCGCGAAGCGGACGTGCGCGCCGGCGCGTCGCGACCCGAGGAGCTCGTGCAGAAACGGCGGAGAGGGCCGCGTGTGCGCCGCCGCGGCGATGCGCATCTGCGACACCACCGTGTCCAGGACGTACAGCTCGGCGGTCACGAACGGCGCCGCACTGTCTGGCACCGTCTCACAGTCGCGACGGTCGTTCCGTTCGCCGCCGGCACGTTCCGACCGGAACGGTTCGCGGAACATTCGTGAAGAGGACGCCATCCACAGCGGGACCGTGCGTACGTCTTCGTTCGCGTCCGCGGGAACGCCGAGACCGGCGCTCGCCGCGCCGTTCGCGCGCCGCGAGCGCGCGTCGGCACCCGCGTGGCTCCCCGTGACGATGGCAAGCTCCGGCTCATCCTCCGCGCCGTCCGCGCGGACGCGCCGGAGCGCGAGCACGGTGCCCGGCCGGCGCCACTCAACCTTTTCTTTTTCTTTTTCTTTCTCTTCTCCGCCGTCGCGCCGCCGCGCCCGCGCATCGCGCGTCGCCGCCGCCAACGCCTCCGCCGCGAGCACGCCCGTTTCGGATCGCTCCGCGCCGGATCGCTCCGCTTCGGACGGCGCGGCGCGCAGGAGTATTTCGTACCGTCGTTTCGTAAAGACAGAAGGTGAAGTGCCTGAAAGCTTCTCCGTGAACGCGCGCGATTTTTCACTAAAAAAAAAGCGAGCCGAGGCGCGCGCCAGCGCGGCGCGCGCCTCCTCCAGCGCGACGGCGCGCTGGACGTCGAAGTAGTGTTCGGGGCTCTCGAACCGCGTGACCGGCTCGGGCAGGGGGGGCAGACCCACCGCGGTCGGGTCGTGCTCGCGCTCCGCTAACGCGCGGACCGACCAGCGGAGGAGCACGGCGCAGAACCGCTCGACGCCTCGTCGGTACGTCCGCGGTCCGCCGCCGCCGCGGAGAGCCCCGCGCGCGCCAGACGGCGGGCCTCGGGCTTTCTTTTCTGTGAAATGACCACCGCCGCGGCGGTGGCCCGCGACCGCCGGCGGCGGCAGCGCCGGGTCCGCGGCGTGGCGCTGCGCGGCGTCCGGGCGCGGCGGCGCCCGAGGACCGCCTCGCCTCGCGGAACGGGTCACCGCGGCGGGAAGCGACGGCGTCGAGGCGCGGTGCGCGGGGGCGCGCCACTCCTCGTCCTCGGGCTCGGCATCCGCGAAACGCTCCGCCGCTCGCGCCTCCACCTCCGCCCGGGGCGTGAACCCCGCCACGGGGTTCACGAAGCAGGGGAACGCGTCGGGGTCCACCGGCTCCGCCTCGTCGGCTTCCCAGGCGTCCCCCGCCTCGAACCCGCCGAAGTCTTCCATGGGCACCGACGCCGCGTGCCCCCCCGAGTGGACTGGCGTGGCTTCAGTGGCAGCTCCGCGCAGGCTCCCAGCTGCGCTCGTAACATTGATTTCGACTGTTCCTCTCTTCCTCTGTGAGAATGAAGCCGCGGCCCCCCGCGGCTTCTGAGCCGCGCTCACACTCGACGACGCCTCCGCGCGCGCGGACGCGTCCGAACGAGCATTGCATCCGCGGATCACGCCTGAGGGTCGCGCGTGTTCGCGGAAGCGTCCGGCGCGGACCCGGCGGCGCCCGGGCTTCGGTTCGCCGGTCGATCGAATCCCACTCGGCACGCGCTTTCTCCGGGATCTGACTCGTCACAAAACCGCCGCGCCACCATGCCTCCCCCGCAGCAGGCGGGGGAGAAGGTGCTGAGCTCGGGGTGGCTCAGCAAGAAGGCGCGCACGAACGCGTTCAGCAGCGGCAAGAACTGGAACCGGCGATACTTCCTCCTGGTCGCCCCCCCCCCGGGTGCGCGGCGGGGCGCGTTCCCGACGCTCCGCTACTGCAACAGCGATGCGCCCGCGAGCGTGAGCCAGCCGCGCGGGGGCGTCGCCGTGGGCCCCAACGCCGCCGTGCGCGTGCTGGACACGGAGGAGTCCCTCGCGGAGTTCGATCTGCCCCCGAAGCTGCTGGGCAAGCGCCTCTTCGCGTTCCAGGCCAAGCCGGGCGCGGCGGATGCCGCGACGGCCAAGTCCACCTACGTGCTGGAGGCGGAGTCGAGCGCCGCGCTGCAGCACTGGGTCGCCGCGCTCACGGAGGCCATCTCCAAGGCCAGGCACAGCGGCTCGATGACCGGAAGCGGCCAGTCTGGCGTCACCAGCAACGCCGCGGTGGCGTACGGCAACGAGGGCGCCGCCGGGGACGGCTCCCTCGCGGAGAGCGGCGGAGAGCACGCCGCGCCTATCCGCGCGTTTTCCGGCGCGCTCGAGCGCGCCGGGCTGGTCGGCCCGCTGGGCGGCCCCGCGATCGCCAACCTGCCCGGCGCGGTGTGGGAGACGCCCGCATTCATCGACCTGATGGCGGACGCCATGCTGACGCGCGAGGCGGTCGAGCGCCGGCGCGGCGCGCTCGCCGCCGGGGGCGCGGAGGGCGCGCTGCGGCCGCTGGTCCGCTCCGCCACCGACGTGGGACGCGCGCTCGGGCAGCTCGCGATGCCCGCGTCGCCGGAGGAGGCCGAGGCGCTGGGGGACGCGAGGCAGGCGCTGGTGGGCCTCGGCGACCTCGCGCTGGCGTGCCCCGCGGGCTCGCGGGACAACAAGCGGTTCCTGGCGTGGATCGAGGAGGTTGTGGACCGCGTGCGGAACACGCCCGTCGGGCGCTCGCTGCTTCTGCCCGGCGGGTGGTGCACGCGCGCGGGCGGGCACCCGCTCGTGTACGCCGTGCGCCGGCACCACGGGCACTACGCGCTGCTCGTCACTAACTGCGGGGACGGTTTGGAGTACCACCCGATCGAGGCTGACCCGCTGCTGGACGGGTTCCGGTACGCGCACACCGTCGTGCTGGACGACGTCGACCCGGGGACGCTCATGGACGCGTCCACCTGGGCGCTGCTGTACCGGCCTCTGATCTTCCCCGCGCCCGGGAAGAAGCAGAGCGAGCACATCTACGCCAAGGTGCTGCCGCTCCTGAACAAGAGGCCGCTCATGGCGTCCGCGTACCACGAGCGGAGCGCCGCGTCGCACCAGTTTTCAAACGCGCAGGCGGGTCCCGCGACCGGCGCCGATTCCGGAATCCTGAATAACGCTTCGTTCGTCTCCGGCGACGAAGCGCTCGTCGCGCCGCTCACGGCTAAATCACGCGGCGGCGACGCCTCGTGCGCGCGCCTCGCGCTCGAGGCGGCGCGCGCGCTCGTCGCGGTCTCGCCGGGCGTGTCCCCTCGCCGAGCAGACGCGCTGGTCGAGATGGGCGTGCGCCACGTGCTCCTCGAGTCCGCGCTGCAGGACCTGTCGCAGGTCCCCGGGGAGAGGCTGGCGGCGGCGCCGGCGGCGGCGCTGGAGTGCGCGTGCCGCGCGCTCGCCTCCGCGGCAGGGAAGCACGCGGACGCGCTCGCGGACGCCCCGCCGGGCACGCTCGCCGGCGTCGCCGCGGCGGCGGCGGGCGCCGGAGGCGCCGCGGCCCCCGGGGCGCCGGCGGTGGAGCCGGAGACCCTGGCGCGCGCGATTCGGTGCGTGGAGGGTGTGCTCCAGCGGGTCGCGGCTCTGCGTCGGCCGGCGCTGTTGCCGCCGCCTCTGTTACCCGCGAGGGCGGCGGACGCCGGGGAGACGTCCGGCGTGAGCGACCCGACCTCGGACGCCTCCGCCGTCGCCGCGTCGCCCACCCCGGACACGCGGTGCCCGGCGGCGGCGTGCGCGTCGCCGCTGTTCGGGCGCCTGGCTGCGGACGCGGACGGCGGCGCGGCGCGCGTCGAGGCGCTCGCCGGCGAGTCGCAGCCGCCGCCCATCATCCGGCCGGTGGAGCTCACCTCTGTGCCCGACTCCGTCGCGACGGTGGAGGAGGCGTCGGCGGCGATGCGCAAAGCCGTGCACTGCTGCGTGCTGCTGGCGAACCAGGCGGACGTGCTGCCCAACACCTTCGCGCTGCGCGCGTCGCTGCTCGTGCACCTGTTCTGCTCGGTGTTGCCGGCGCCGCTGCCGCTGAACCACCCGGAGCGCGTCGCGCGGTGCTTCTGGGCCTCCGCCACCGTGCGCTACGAGACGCAGGCGGAGCTGCTGCGGTGCCTGCGGCTGCTGCTCGCGCACTTCAGCAGCACCACGCTGAGCCTCTCGGCGACGCGGTCGTTCGACGCGGCGCGGCTGCTGTCGATGGCGAGCCTGGCGTCCGTGGCGGACGCGGTCGTGCGCCTGCGCGTGAGCGACCACCCGTCCGTGTTCTGCGAGCACTACGCCGGCGCCGCGGACGGCCCCGTGGAGCCGTTCGGGTTCGAGATGGGCCCCTTCGCGGTGGAGGCGGAGTACCTCCGGTTCCACTGTCCCGAGCGCACGGCGCGGCTGACGCAGACGCTGGACTACTTCCACGGCATGCGCGAGACGGTGCGTGACTCGCACCTGGTGTTCCGGTGGGAGCGCGGCTCGCGCTTCGGCGACGGCGAAAAGGCCCTGCTGAGCCAGGTGTGTCTGCAGATGGGCTTCCCCATGGAGGACGAGGAGCTGCCGTTCTACCTCTCCGGCGAGTCGCGGGAACTGTCGGACAACTACCCGGAGATGCTCGTGATGCGCGACATCGTGTTCATGTTCAAGGCGCTGATGACCCCCACCTCGGACGCGCTGCCCGAGCTCCGGCGCTGGCGCCCGCGGGACGCGGCGCTCTTCTGGAAGTACAAGCCGGGCGAGGGCTTCCACGCGCACGCCTTCGCGAGGAAGCTGGAGGTGCACCCCTGGAAGGAGGGCGACGCCGGCGACAAAGGCGGCGCCGGCTCGGGCTGGCGCAGCGCGCTGGGCGGCGGCTTCCTGGCGTCTCTGTTCGGCGCGGGCGACGCGCGCCCGCGGTGCCCGCCCTCCGGCGGCAACCCGAGCAACCTCGCCGGCAAGCGCGTGGACACCGAGGAGGACGTGCTGCACTTGACCAACCTGCCAACCTTCGACGGGCTGCTGCGGCCGTCCGAGTCCGAGCTTCTGCTCACCTACCTGACGGCGCCGTACTTGCGCGTGCCGCTGGTGCTCCGGCACTTTGCCGACGCGCAGCGCGTGCGCGCGCTGGGGCACCCCGAGATCCAGGGCGTCCTGGACGCGTGTTTCTTCGAGCCCGGCCCGTGGCAGCCCCCCGGCTCGGTGGAGGTCCCCGCGTGCATCCCCGCGCCCTCGCGCGCGCACATGGCGACGCCCGCGGGTTTGCTGCTGCACGAGCTCGGGAACGCGCCGGCGCCTCTGGTGGACGCGGCGGAGGACATCCTGGCGATGTCGCTCGAGCTGGACACGGGGAGGCACGACGCGCCCGTCTCCGCGGCGCTGCTGTACTCGGCGCGGCTCATGACCCGCATGCACGCGTTCATTCGGTTCCTGCTCGTGGAGAGCGGGTGGGGGCGCGAAGCGGACGGACTCCCTCCCGAGTCTTTTCTTAAAAGAGCCGGTTCCGGAAAAGCGAAGGATGACGTTTCCCTGTTCGGAGAGGACGTCGGAGAGGACGTCGCGGGCGACGAAGGCGCCGACGTCCAGCCTTCGAACGACGCTCGCCTCGAGACCAAAGGGCCGGGCGGGTGGGCCGGCGGCTCCGGCGCGCGCGGCGTGCGGTGCCCCCCCGCGGCGGCGCAGCCGCTGCTGCACGCCGCGCACAGGCTGCGCGTCGCGCTGGACGACCGCGTGCGGCCAACGCTTCGCCGGTGGCTGGCCACCGCCGTCCGCGACGGCGCGCAGAAGGCGGCGTGCTCGCTCCACGCGCACCTGGCGTACCTGCACTGGAGCACGCCCCCCGCGGCGCTGACGCGGCGCGGCGCGCAGGCGTTGCTCACCGCGCAGGCGTACATCCTGGTGAACCACGTGTTCGTGGACGCGACGGACGGCGCGCACTCGAAGCTGCGCGCCGGGTCCTCCGCGCTCGCCGAGGGCGAGAGCGGGTCTGTGGCGTCGCACGACGAGAGCCTGGGGTTCGCGCCCACCGAGATTTTCGACCTGTTCCAGCGCCAGCGCGCCTCCGTGCTGCGGTGGATGGAGACGCACCCGGAGCGCGCGGATTCCGTGCTGGAGGAGGTGGTGCGCGTGCTCACGCTGAACAGCGCCGGGTCGGACGACTTCCACCTGGACGAGGACGAGAAGGGGGACGCGAAGGGACCGCATCGTCCGTCCAGGGCGTCGCGCCTGAAGGCGACCGTCGCCGCGACGTTCGCGAAGACGCGCCCTTTCGCGGCGGCTTCGGAAAAAGACGCGGCTCTCGCGGAGACGCCCGGGGACGATTCCGAACATCCGACGATCGGACCGACGGATGCGACGACGGACGTGACACCGGATCGCACGGATGTGACCCGAGGGGCGGATCGCGCCGGTGGCTCGATCCACGTCGATCGGCGGTGGGTGCGCGTCCCCGGGCCGGGCGGCGTCGGGCGGTTCATTCCCGAATCGGAAGCCGCGGCGGCGGCGAAAGCGGCGGGCGTGCCCCTCGCCGAGCGGCGGGACGCGCGCCGCTTTTTCGAAAAAGCGCGCGCCGCTCAGCCCGAACCCGAACTCGCGAGCGACGCGGAAACGGCGCGGCGAGTGACGCCGGAAGGACCTTCCGCGGGGTCAGAGGAAGAAAAAGAAAAACGCGGCGACACACTCTCGCCTGACTCTCAGTCATCCGAGACGAAGCGCGTCTCCTACGCGGACTGGATGCGCTCGGTGACCACGATGGCGGTGGAGATGGAGGTGAACGCGCAGCTGGGCGAGTTCACGGTGCGCAAGAACCGGCTCAAGTCGCTGCAGCGCTCGGTCCGCGAGATGCCCGACTTCACGGCGGCGCTCGGCGCCACCTTGGCCGCGCACGGCGCCGCGGAGAAGCGCTCGAAGCGCGCCAACCGGCGCGCGGGCGGCGAACGCGGCGGCGAGCACGTCGACAAGGCGGTCGCCGGCGCGGCGGCGGCGGCGGCCGCCGCGCTCGACGACAGCGACGACGACGACAGCGACGGCGACGACGACGCCGGCGAGATGGTCGTGCATTGCGCGGAGGTGCGCCGCTCGAAACACCGCCTGTGGATGCGCCTGGTGGGTCTGCGGCACGACGTGCAGCTGTGGGACAGGGACCGGCGCGCGCCCCAAAACCCGTTCGCGCGCCCGTACGCGCCTCTGTTCACCAACGCGCAAATTGCCGCCGGGCTGGCCGGCGCCGCCGGCGCGGTGAGCGTCGCCGCCGCCGCCGCCGGCGCCGCCGGCCTGCGCGCCGCCGAGCGCTGGATCTCCGAGCGCCTCGACCCCGTGGTCGCCGGCCCCGCGGCGGAGTACCTGCAGGGCGTGGAGCTCTTCATGCCCCTGACCACCGTGGACGGGCCGGTGGCGCGCCTCGCGGGCTTCGCGAAGCTGCCCGAGGACCCCGGGGGGGGCGCGGGCGCGGGCGACCGGAGCTGGGGCTTCGAGCCCGGCGCCGGCGGCGACGGCGAGATGGGCGACGTGACGGGCGTCGACCCCGAGAAGAAAAAACGAAAAAACGAAGACGCAACGTCGACGGACGTTCGCCGCGTCGGCGCTTTGACGGAGGTTGTGGTTCTGCGCGACCCGCCGCTCGTGCAGGTGTACCGCGTCGAGAGCTACGGCCGGCGGTTCCGCCGCGCGCTGGTCTTCGCGTCGCAAGCGGCGTGGTGCCTGGCGGACATCGACCCGGACGGGCACCCGGCGCTCTCCGACTCCGGCGAGCGGTACTTGCTGTCGGCGGCGAGGCTGGGCGCCGCCGCGAGCTCGCTCGTGGTGTCGCGCAACCTGAGCGAGGCCCAGGGCAGGCAGCAGTTCGTGCCCGCGCGCCACCTGCGCGGCTTGCTGCCCGCCGCGCTGCTGGAGGAGTACGCGTTTTGGCAGAGCGGCGACGGCGACCTGTACGGCGACGCCAAGGCGGGCGCCAAGCACCCGCGCACGATGATCCACTGCCGCCTGCTCGAGAGCGACGGCGACGGCACGGGCGTCGCGGGCGAACGCGCGGCGGTCATACGCAGGATCCCGCTTCCGCCCGGGTGCGAACCCGGGACCTCCGTGAACGTTCCGGAAGGCGTCGTGCCGGGCCAGCTCACGCTCGTGGACCTGCTGTACGCGCCGGCGATGCTCGCCGCGCCGCCGAGCGAGTCGGCTGGCGGGAAAAACGTTTCGGCGGGAAAAACGACGCGCGCCTCGCGCGACGGCGTCGCCGAGGCGGCGACGGCTCTGAGATCTCTGGCGGGCAGACTGGCCGCTGTGGAGGGGCTCGCGCACTGCCTGGCGTGGACCGCCGCGCCGGTGGACGTGGACAAGCTCTCGCGCCGGGGAGGCGTGCTGGGTGCGCTCAGGGGCGCCGCCGCCGCCGTGGTGGGCGCGATGGCGTCGACGGCGTCGGGTTCGGAGAAGACGAGCGCGTCGGGTTCGGACTGGTCCGTCTGCGGGATCGACCGCCTGGAGCTCCCCCGGCTGGGCATCTCCTTCAGCCGCGGCGGTTCGAAGAACAGGATCAAGAACACGATCTCGACCAAGCTGGAGTGCGAAGAGCACGCCGGTTTGTTCCTCTCCGCGCGGCGGTCGCCCGCGCTGGACGCGTTGCTCTCCGGGCTGCCGCACGCGCTCGTGCTGGAGGCGCGCGACGGCGGCTTGCGCGTGCTCCTGCCCGCCGGCGCCGCGCCGCGCCCGGCGCTGGACCGCGTCGTGGAGGTTGCCGGGGGCGGAGGCGACCCGGGTTCCGGGCGACCCGAAAAGAAGGAAAGCAAGCAGAAGGACCTGGCGGTGGTGGCTGCCGAGGAGGCTGCCGCGGTGGGCACCAAGGGCTTCGGCGCGGACGCCGTGCTGGACCGCTGGGACCACGCGTGGATCAAAAACGCGCGCGCGGGCGCGACGGGGGGGCACTACGTGTACCCGGTACACAGCTCGCACGCCGTGCTGGAGGCGACCAGCCTCCCCGCGGCGCTGTACCTGTGCCTGCTGCGGTTCCTGGCGCGGCGCTACTCCGACGTGTGCAAGCTCGCGGACCTGTGCGTGTGCGAGTCGAGGCCGACGCCCGAGGAGGCGCAGCTGTGGTCGGCGTTCGCCGGCGTCGCGCGCGACCCGGCGCCGGACGCGACGGCGGCGCGGCTGCGTCTGTCGGTGGCGGCGTTCGGCACGCCCGCCGAGGAGCTGCTCGCCTGGGCCGTCGAGCCCGAGCTCGCGTCGTACGTCGCCACGTGGCGCCACGTCGGCGCGGCCTGCCGCCTGCCCGCCAACGAGGAGCGCGAGCTGCTGGACTCGTGCTCCGCGGATACCCTTAAGTCGCCCCTGCTCGCCAACCGCGCGTCGTACCTCTACCTCCGGTCGCGCGTCGACGAGCGCGTCGCCGTCGGGCACCCCGACGCGGCTCTCGCGAATCTCGACGACGACGCGATTCTCGACGGCGACGCGACGAGTATCGAGCGTGCGCAGTCAAAACAACAAAACGCGCGCGGCGCGTCCACCGCGGCGTGCCCGTTGGTGTACCCCGACCTCCCCCCGCAGAGCGCGTTCGACCTGATCGACGACCGCTCGTGCCTGGAGGAGGGGGTCACCGGCGACGGCCCGCTCGGGAAGCTCGCGGGGTTGACGCACTCGTTCACGCAACACGACCCGAAGGAGGTCACCGGCGTCGCCGGCTTGCGGAAAGTCGGCGAGTGGCTGGACGCCGCCGGCGGGAACTTCTTCGCGCTGGACTCGGCGCACGGGTTCCCGACGCTCTTCGAGCTGCTCACGGGCTCCACGCCCCTGCGCGTGCTGCCCACGGACGACCCGCACAGGTGGGGCTGCGCGCTGCTGCGCTTCGTCCCGCCCGAGCACGCCACGCGCCGAGGCACGCTCATGAGCACGCTGCGCGTGCTCGCCTCCTCCAAGCGCGTCGCCGAGGCGGCGCCCAAGGTTGAGGAGCGCGGCGTCGGCGCGCGCATGGCGGCGGTGTTCGCGCAGGACGGCGCCATCGGCCTGCTGCTCAGGCGCGTGCAGCCCTTTCTGCGCGACCGCGCCGCCGGCGCGGGGGGCATTCCGCCCTCGTTCGCCAGCCGGTGGGCGTCGCGGCGGTTCGCGCCGCCGGACATGGTGGCTGTGCCCGAGCGCGGCGGCGTCTTCGGCACGCCGCGCGACGCCGCGCGCTGGGCGCTCCCCAAGTTCCCCGACGCCGCGCGCACCAGGCGCTCGTTCCCGATGGCCGGGGGGCGTCTGCCCGCGGCGTCCGCCGCGGGCGCGGCCACCGCGTGGGGCGGGAAGCACCTCGAGCGGGTGCACGTGCCCTCGCTGGTGACGGCGCCGCTCGCCGAGCTCGGGCTGGAGACCTTTTTCGCGTTCGACGACGACGCGAACGACGACGAAGGTTCCTCGAGCTCGAGCGCGGACGTCGACGGCGAGCGCGCCGCCAGGCTCGGCGCGCTCGTGGCGGACGAGAGCGGCGGTTCAAACGGTTTGCCGTTCGTCGTGACGCGGCACGCGTCGGCGGCGACGCCGACGGCGAAACGCACGCTCGCGCGGCTCCGGGGGGACATCCAGGCGGCGGCGTCCTCGGCGGCGGCGGCGCGAGCCGCCCGGAGGGCGCGGCGAGCCGGCGGCCTCGCCGCCGCGACGTCGGCGGACGGCGTCGTCGACGTCGCCGCCTTCCAGGACGCGCACCTCAAGGGCCTCGCACCCGAGGACGCCAAGGCGCTCGCGCGCGAAGCCGCGGCGACGTTACTCCCGGGCGCGTCTCTCGAGTCGGGCGTCGCGACGGTTCGCGCTCGCGGCGCGCTGGTCGCCGTTCTGCGCGCGCTGCGCGACTTGGCGGCGCGGGACCGCGCGGCGGCGACGGAGGCTGCCGCGGCGGCCACCTCGACGGCGAACGGCCTGTCTCGGGACCCCTCGGCGGCGCGCGCCATGCTCCGCCTCGGCCTGAACCGGCGGAGCGGCGCGTGGGCGGAGGCTACGTTCGACGACCTCGTCGAGGGGCTGCTGTGCTCGGACGGCGAGAAGATCCTCGCCAGGCTCACGCCCGGCGTGGGCGAGGCCGGCGCCGCCGCCGCGCTGCACCTCGCCGCCGAGGCGCTGCTGCTGACGTCGCGCGCGACGCTGGCGTCGCGCGCGGCGGCGGCGGCGGAGGACGCCATCGCCGCCGTGGACGGCGCCGCCGAGACGGTGGCGGCGGCGGCGTCCGCGGAGGCGGGCGTCGAGGCGTGCGAGTTTGGGGTGTCGCTGGCGGCCAAGGCGCTGGCGGACCTGCTGCGCACGAAGCGCCACTACTTCGACCGAGTCAGCGGTTCCGAAGACGAGCATCTGGACGAGGCGCTTTTCCGCGATTCCTCCGATGACTCGAGAACGACGTGCCACTACGATCCGCGCATGCTGGTGTTCGAGTACGCGCAGGGCGTGGTTCTGCGGGAACGGCAAGTCGCGCTCGTGCGGGACTTCGCGCGCGCGGCGGCGTCGGCGCGCGGCGCGGAGTGCGCACAGATGCTCATGGGCGAGGGCAAGACCACCATGATCTGCCCTTTGCTTGGGTTCATGCTGGCGAACCAGGAGACGCTGGTCGTGCAGGTAGTGCCTCAGTCGCTCCTGGAGTTTTCCCGCGGGTGCCTCCGCCGCGCCTTCGCCGGCGTCGTGCGCCGCTCGGTCGTGACGCTCGCGTTTGACCGGTTCACGCCGCTGACGCCGGCGCCTCTGTACGCGCTGCGCAAGGCGCGCCGGTCGCAGGCGCTGGTCGTGACCACGCCCACCGCGCTTAAGTCTCTGGTGCTCAAGTTCCTGGAGACCGCGCATCTGCTGGACCAGAGCTACGTCGCGCGCGTGGAGGGCGCCGCCGTGGAGTCGCACATGGGCAACCTCGGGAGGCTGTTCGAGGGCGCCACCGAGTTCCGCAGTCGCTCGGAGCGCGTCGCGGACGCCGGCGGGCTGAGCGCCGGCGAGATTCTGGAGCTGCGCAAGGAGGGTGCCGTCGCCGCGGAGATCGTGAAACTGTTCCAGACCTCGGGCGTGCTGGTGCTGGACGAGGTGGACCTGATCCTACACCCGCTGAGGTCCGAGCTGCACTGGCCCCTCGGCCGCCGCGTGCCGCTGGACTTCTCCAAGGCGCGCGCCGGCGACGGGTTGCGTTGGAAGCTCCCGTTTTTCATCCTCGACGCGGTGTTCGGCGCGTCCAGTCGGCGCGTTTCCGCGGAGGAGGCGCGCGGCTCGAACGAAGCGGCTGAGATTCTGCGACGAATCTCGGCGTGCTTCAAGGAGGCGACGAAGAGCAAAGGGGTTCAGTCGCAGCCGCACGTCGTGCTTCTGGACCGCGAGTGGTACCGCGACGCGCTCGCGCCGCTGCTCGCCGAGTGGACCGAGCTGTGGCTCCGCGCGCGCGGCGCGGCGCGCGGCGTCGCCGAGCACCACATGCGCGCGTACCTGACGCGTTCGGGTGACGTGCGCGAGGCGTGCGAGGTGATCGAGCGCGAGGCGGAGGATGAGGCGCTTAAGATGATCAACCTGGCGCGCGACTGGATCTGTGCGTTGCTCCCGCACGTGCTCGCGAAGATCAACCGCGTGAGCTACGGCTTGCTCAAACCCGCCGACGTCGCGCTGCTCGAGCGCGGAGGCGGCGGCGCGCGCGTGCCGAGCTCGCGGCGTCTTCTGGCGGTGCCCTTCGTGGGCAAGGACATCCCCAGCCGCACGAACGAGTTCTCGCACCCGGACATCGTCATCGGGCTCACCATCTGCGCGCACAGGCACGAGGGTCTGCGCCGGGGCGACTTCAAGACGGTCCTCCGCGGGCTCCTCGCGTCGCTGGAGAACGAAACCGGGCCGCAGGGCAAAAGGCCGAGCGCGGTGAAGTGGGGCGAGTTCGTTCGGTTCGCGGGGCGGCGCGTGCGCGGCGAGGCGCGCGAGGAGGCGGCCGCCGAGGCGAGGCGCACGGCGGCTAGCCTGAAGGCGAGCGTGGGTGACGTGGGCGCGTCGCGGGTCGGCTTTGTGACGTCAGATCTTCCTTCAGGAAGCTCGGCGTCGCTCGCTGACGATTTTCCCGGCGGGACCGGCGCCGCCTCCGCGGGCAAGGCGGCGTCGCTGGCGCTCGCCGCGTCCAGCGAGGTGTGGCCTTTGCCGCTGGTGGACCCGCGCGACGCCGAGCAGGTGGAGGCGCTGTTCCGCCTGATGCGCGCCGTGCCCGAGGTGATCGAGCACTACCTCGACAAGCACGTGTTCCCGGAGACGGCCAGGCACCAGGGCATGAAGCTGAGCGCCACCGGCCAGGAGCTGGGCGGCGACCTGCTCTTCCCGCGGCGGCTGGGGTTTTCGGGGACGCCGGCGGACTTGCTGCCGCTGGAGCTGGGCGCGCCCAAGTTCGAGACGGGGACGGACGCGAAGGTTTTGGCGACGCTGGCGGACCCCGAGGTTGTCACGACGCGGTTCCTCGCGGACGACTGGGACGTCGAGTCTCTGCTGCGCGCGGTGGCGATCGCGGACCCCCCCGCGCGCGCGCTCATCGACGTCGGCGCGCTCGTCACCGGCATGTCCAACCAGAGCGTGGCGCGGTTCCTGCTGGACAACGGACTGGCGTGGGCGGAGGGGTGCGTGTACCTGGACGAGGAGGACAGGCAGATGGTGCTCATGCGCGTCTCCGAGGCGACGTCGGAGGAGCGGGAACAGGAACAGGAACAGGAACAGGAACAGTCTTCCGAGACGAATAAGGCGTCGTCGGAAGAGAAAGACGCCTCGCTCGAACGCCGAGCTCAGAACGTTCGCGCGCGCCGCGCCGAGAAAAAGTACGACGCGGTGCCTCTGTCCCGCGTCGCCGCGCTGGACCCGAGCCGCCGGTTCACGTTTTACGACCAGGTGCACACCACCGGCATGGACATCCGGCAGGCGCCCGCGGCGCGCGCCGCCGTGACGCTGGGGAAGGACATGACGCTGCGCGACTACGCGCAGGGCGCCTGGCGCATGCGCCAGATCGGCCGGGGGCAGAGGCTCTCGCTGCTCGTGACGCCCGAGGTGAAGCGGCTGGTCGAGCGCGCGGCGGCGGCGGGCGAGGGGCGCGGCGCCGAGGCGCGCGCCGGCGACGTCGCGCGCCTGGCGCCGGGCGCGGCGCGGGAGAGCCGCCGGCTGCGGGACGTGCTTGCGTGGCTGGTGGTGAACGGCATGCGCGCGGAGAACGTGCAGAGCGGGCTGCTACAGGAGCAGAGGGCGGCGAACGTCTGGCGCAAGCACGCCTACCGCAAGACCCTCGCCGCGGGCGCCTCGTGCTTCGGCAGCGAGCGCGGCGAGGGCGCGCCGCGCGCCAGCCTGGACGTCTTCCGCGAGCGCGTGTCGTTCGTGGTGTCCAACGCGGTGCCGAAGGGGAGCCACGCCTCCAAGCGCCTGGCGCGCGCGGTCACCGCGCACCAGGCGCTCCTGATGGACGACCCGGAAGCCAACAAGGCGCTCGCGCGGATCATGCAAGACGTCGCGGACGCCGAGCAGAGCACGGCGGCGAGCCTGGCGGAACGCGCGCGGGCGATGTCCGGCGGCGTCGACGCGAACGAAAAGCGCGGAAGCGCTTCCGACGCCGATCTCGTCGTCCTTTCGGAGGACGGACGCGACTTTTCCGCCGGCGCGGCGGCCGCGAGCGGCTCCGAGTTCGCGGCTGAGCTGGAGCACGCGCTGGACGCCGAGCAGACCCAGGAGCAGGAGCAGGAACAGGAACAGGAACAAGAACAAGAGCAGGAGAAGGAAGAGGAGCGCGAGGAGGAGCACGCGTCCGAGGAGGCGGCTTCGTTTACGTACTCGCGCGACGACGAGACGCAAATCGGTTGGCGCCTGGACGCGCTCAAGGACCAGCCTTCCGCGTCGGCGCAGGGTTTCAACGCGCTTCGCGAGTTCGTGCTCCACCGCGGCTTGGGCGCCACGACGAACGCGCTGGACTTCCCCAACTACCTGTACGTCAGCCGCAACTGGTTCAAAACGGGCTGGGCGCTCAATTCGCACAGGCGCCTGAAGAACCTGGTGATCGTGTGCGATTGGACCCCGGCTTTTAGCGCGGCGACCGCGGCGCGCGCCGACGGCGACGGCGACTTCGACGCGATCGAATCCAAATCTTCCGAAGGAGCTTCCGAAGACGACGGCGGCGGTGTCTTGGCGCAGGCCTCGGCTTTGGCGAGCACGCTCACGGACACGCTCGTCTCGGCGACGGCGCAGCGCCGCCAGCGGTCCTGGACGCCGCGTGAGCTCACGAAGGAACAAGAAGCCGGTTTGCAGTCGGCGTTTTTGATGTTCGACGAGGCGCGGCTGGGCAGGCTCGACGAGTCGCAGCTGCGCGAGGTTTTGCGCTCCGCCGACGCGTGCGTGGGCGGCGACGAAGCCGCGCTCGCGTCCCTGAGCCAGCGCGTGATGCGCTCCGCCAGCGGCGGCGTGGACGCGGGAATCACCCTGAAGGATTTAAAAAAAGCCATGCAGCGCGAGAACATCTACGGTGTCCAGGATGGGCGGTACTACGTCGCCGTGTCCCTCGCCGAGGCGGAATCGCTGCGCGCGGCGATGCGCGCCGCGAAACGCGAAATCGCGGAGAGCCACGGCGCGAGCGACGGGCGGCTCGTGCCTTTCGCCGAGGTCGAGCTTGGTTTGAGAGTCGCCGCGCCTGGGGGGAACGGCGCGTTACTGGAGGCGACACCCGGCTACGCGCCCGCGGAGCTGTTCCAGGCATCAACCGCGACGCAGTGTTTCCGCTTCCTCGACTCGCAGATGGATTTCGAACCGCACGAAGTTTCGCTTCTGCTGCGCGCTTTACAGGGTTCGGTTCCCGAAGCGCGCGTCGACTTTTTCGAAAAGGTCAAGTCTGTGCGCCGGCGCCCCCGCGGTTTGGACTGGCGGGACACGCCGCTGGCGCGCGCGCTCACCACCGCGGACGAGTTCGCGCTGCTCGCGTCGCGCGCCTCCTCCTCGCGCGTGCGGCACGCGCTGCGCGCGAGGAAGATGCGCCTGCTGGACGCCTTCCGCGCATTCGACGGCGAGGCGCGCGAGGGGAACCTGTCGTACGAAGCGCTGTACGGCGGCCTGACCTGGCTCGGCGTGGAACTCACCCCGGCGCAGATGATGGAGCTCGCGCGGAAGATCGACGTCGAGAACGCCGGGTTCGTGACGTACGAGCAGTTCGTGGACGCGTTCGGCCCGGACGACGCCTGGGTGGAGGACGAGGGCGAGGAGGACGAGGGCGAGGGCGATGCGGAGACGAACGCGGTTTTTTTCGCGAAACAAAAACGCACGACGGAAGGCTCGACGGAAGAGGAGGCGTTTTACGCGGATGAGGGTGACGGCGACGCGTTCGGCGCGATGGTCTCCGCGCCGCGCCGCGACGACTCCGACTTGTTCGGTCTGTCGCGTGCGACGAAGAACAACGAAACGCCGTACGACCCGCTCGGCGCGCTCGGGGGGAACGATCCGGGGGGAACCGCCGCGCCGGCGGACGGATGGGGCGGCGAGGAGGACCTCATCGATTTCGACGGCGCCGCCGGCGCGGGCCGCGCTAAGATCGAGGCGCGCTCGTTATCTGAGAAGACAACGGTCCGCGCGGACGGCTCCGGAATCGCCGCCAAGTCGGAATCCGCGACGAATACTGCCGGTGGCGCGCTCGTGAGCGCCGCCGCCGCGACGCGAGGCGTGCCACTCACGCGCGACGTCTTGGCGGGGATCCGCGTCGCGATCAAGCCGCACGCGAGTTTCGCGCGCGTCTGGACCTCGGAGGCGACGGGCTCGCGCCGCGCGGCTTCGTTCTGGCACGCGCGTTTCGAGCAGAGCTTCGCCGCGCGCAACCGCGACCGCGTTCCGCTCGGGTCGTACGCCACGCCCGGCTTGTCGGACCCGAGCCGCTACGCGCCGGCGACGGCGAGCGGCGGCTTCGGCGCCGCCGGGAAGCACGCCAACGCGCTGGAGGTGACGGACACCAAGGCGTGGGCGATGGCGGGTTCGCCGTATTTGAAGGATGTCATCGACGCGCTGTTCCCGCACCCCGTGCGTTTCCGGCAGGTCTGGGGGCAGGAGTGGAAACACGTCTCCGCGTTCGCGTGGGCGGCGGTGCCTCCGCCGGGGTTCGTCGCGATGGGCATGGCGCTCACCGCGACGCCCGAGCCCCCCGACGTTTCAAGCGCGCGCTGCGTCCCGAAACAGTGGACGCGCCGAGCCACCGCCGCGCCCGCGCTGGTGTGGGAGAACGCCGGCGGCGGCGGGCGCGCGGCGAGCGTCTGGATCGTCAACGAGCTGGGCGTGGCGCACGTCGTGCTCGGGCACGAGCCCCCCGACCCGGCGGACTGCCTCGAGTTGGTGCCGGCGGCGCAGATGCTCCCCGAGGACATCCTGGCGCCGAAACCGGCGGACCGAAGGACCAAAGGACCCGGTTTCGGCCGCGACGAAAATCGCGACGGACGCGCGAGAGAGATTCGCGGCGACTCGGTGTCGTCCGACTCGGTGTCGTCCAACCTGTACGGCTCGACGAGCGGCGACCGCGCGCCCCCCCTGCGCGGGCGCGCGGCGATGTTCGAGTCCGTCGCGGAGGAGCGGCGCCGGGAACAGGCGGCGCGCGACGCGCGCGAGCGCGACGCGCGCGAGCGCGAGGAGCGGCGCCGCGTCGCCGCGCTCGGCGCGAGTTCGGGCGCCGACATCTTCGCCGGCACCTTCGACGTCTTCGGCGCCGGAGGCGGAGCCTCCGGCTCCGACGGCGCCGGAGGCGCTGACGAGGCTCGCGCTCAGTACCCCGCGCTGGTCTCGGTCGCGCCCGCGGCGCCGAGCGCAGCGACGCCCGCGCAGAGAGCTGCGGACGCGAACCCGTTCGCGGCGCCGGGGTCGATAGCCGCTCCCGGCCCCATCCCGGGCATGGACCTGCTCACGGGGTCGCCGGCGCCGGATTCGCGAGGAAACGACGCCGACCCGCTGGGCGCGCTGGACCCGCTCGGCGCCGGCGCGCCGGTGCGGGTGAAGAAGGAGCCCGCCGGCGTGTTCGGCGCGGCGGCGGCGCGCAGGAGCAAGAAATCGGAGTAGACGATGATGGAAACACAGCACCTA
>Ga0181561_10002010_pt1 | contig 18040 bp, 13 predicted proteins | sample 011ome_19_FD_133760 | JGI IMG/M metagenome (GOLD analysis project Ga0181561, IMG submission 133760) | Coastal salt marsh microbial communities from the Groves Creek Marsh, Skidaway Island, Georgia - 011510BT metaG (megahit assembly) | ecosystem: Environmental > Aquatic > Marine > Intertidal...
AGCGGCCTCAACAGCTGCCGCAAGGTTCTCTTCGGAATAAGATTCCACAACCGTATCAAGATCCTCACCTGCAGTGACGGCAGTCTCGATATCAGTTACCGCAATACCTTGTGAGACAACCGCGACCTTTGCAAGAGCATCAATAGTTGTCGCATTCTTCGCAGAGTTGTTACTTGTTGAAGCAATAGACGCAAGTTTTGCTGACTGAGCGGCGACATCTGTTTCGCCTGCTTCGGTGGCAGCTGTTTCTATAATTGAAACTAGTGTGCTTGTGTCAGTGAGGTCGATTTCTTCATCCGCCTCGGCAGACTCGGCTACCTTCGCTGCAATAGCCTTAGCCACCGCTTTCGCTGCTGAGTCTCGCGTCGCATCACCGGAACCTGATTTGATCGCAGCACTAGACTGCACGATGACATTTGACACTTGCAGAGCCTTCGATTGGGCGCCGAGTGCCGCAGTTTTTTGCTCGGTAGTGGCATTTGTGTCAGCAAGCACAGCAAGAGGATCGTAGCTTTTGGGATTCGAGTCTTCTGGGAGGCCAAAGGCCTTTTGAACGATCGTATTTGCCTCTGAAATCGATTTTCCTGAATCGACTACCGCCTGGAGCACCGTTGTAATAGGGTTGATCACTGTTGATCCGGCCGGTGCAGAAAGTAGACCCTGGAAGGCTTTACCGGTCATGATGTCGGTGCCGCCATAAGCGAGTAATTTGCCCGTACCCGAATCGGCTGGGAGCGTAAAATTCCCGTAAGCGTCAGTTGTAGTTAAAATTTCATCAGCGGAAAGTATTCCATCGCCATCAGTGTCAACACCCACAGAGCCGCCGCTGATGTAACCGTCGACGAGCCTACTAGAAATACCTTCAGCACTTAACGCTGTGACCAGCGCATCTAAACCCGCTGTCGCCTTGGTTACACTCGCAGCCGATCCTGTCACGCCCTGAATCATGTTAGTGACAGAGCTAATGACTGAAGAGCCTGCATAGAAAGATGATTTGTCTGCCGCAGCAAGATCGGTGACAAATTCGTATGCCGCTTCAGCGCGGTTATCTAGGACCTTGCCGGCATCTTCAACATCAAAGATGTTTTCGATAAAGTAGTCTGCCCATGTTGTCTCACCACTATCAATTGAGGCCGCTTTCGCTGCCGCTGCCGCATCAGAGAGTGTGACGGCAGTCCCGTTGAGCGCCATCGCTTTTACCAGCGCAGTTGAGCTGCTGCTCGTCGCCAGAGCGCTCATGTACGAGTTAATCACATTGATAAGCGGGGCCCAGTTCCCGTTGCCTTCCAGAGAAAGCATCAGATTTAATTCATCTTGAGATGCGGCTCGGCCTGCGGCAAGTACGACGATTTCGTGTAAAGCCTTTAGAATTGACGGTGAAGACATCTTTCCCTTCTCTAAAAATTGTTGATTTTATTATATTGAAGCAATTTTAAAGGCTATGACACCTAAGGTGCGCATTAGTCTGCGCACCGGCTAATAACCCTGCAAGATTTACATTGGTTTAGCAACCTTTTTGGATAAATTCAAGACATAAACTATAAGAAAAAACCGATTCTGGCCGATAATTTAGAATCGCAAATCGTTTGCACTAAAATAGGGCGTGCGAACTGAAGAAAAGTATCCCATTATTGAATCAATTCAATGAGTTTTATAAAAAGGGAGGTGCCCAGATTTCGCTCTACGGAAAGCTGGCATCACTGTTGAAGCTGAGAGGAACGCCGAATTAAAGCCACTCCTGGCGGAAAGGTAAGGGCAGTCTCGGTTGGATCGTGGCTTAAGGCGTCTGTCGCCTATTCTACCATGAGATAAACGTAAAAATTTCATTGATCAAAAGCCTTATCAACGTGGTGATGAGTAAGTTGTCTCCCTTTCGATAAAGGCTATTATCGCCAGTTAGCCTACGCCCTGCTCGTGCTGGATACGCAAGAGCAGGCGATCTGGCGTCGTGGCAAGCCCTCAGGGGTTGTGCATCATAGCGACAGAGGAAGTCAGTACTCTCAATTAGATACTCGGATAGTCTAGCCGAAGCTGATTTCAGGCCTTCGGTCGGAAGAACTGGCGACTCCTAGGACAATACCATGGCGGAGAGTGTGATTGGGCTATACAAGACGGAGTTCATTAACCGACGACGCTCATGGAAAATCTTCGAGGAGGTCGAACTAGCAACGTTTAACTGGGTCAACTGGCACAACACGCAGCGCTTGCACAGCGCTATAGGAAACTAGACGCCAATTGAGGCGTCGGCTGAATATTGGGATAAACAAAATCGGTTACGCCAGGCGGCGTGACTATAACTTGTAGTTCTCCTTGAAACTCAAGGCGATTCAATGTGTAAATCGTGACTTCTTCATTGCAGCCTCCTGTGTCCATTGTCACAGAAAACTCCAACTCGCGATGTCTCATATTAGAGGAAGTGGACACCCGTACCGGACGATCACGCTTGGCAAAACCTCATACTCAAAACGATCAAACTTCTTACAGCCCCGGCTCGTGCAGTTAGCGGATTTAGTAAAACGCTAGCCAGTGCTCGGCGTAACAACCCCCAACTCTAACCTTCTCCTAACTTTCTCCTTAAAAATTAATACTCGCGCCTCATAATGTTTATCCGTTCCGCGGGTGCTCATGTCTAATAGCGATTGGTTCTCTCAAAACCAATCCGGAACTCTACTTCAGTTGACGACCTATTCCCCGCACCCGAGATAAGCAACTCTGTCGCAGGAAATTTGCATGCGTAAGCAGATGAAACATCCCGTGATCGCATGCTCAGTACTGAGTCATGTAAATTATGTGTCAGCACCAATTTAGCTGGGCAATTAGGCCGCTTCACTACGATGCAATTATCACTCCCGTGTTCGACCACACCAGCAAACAGAAACCGCGTCTCAAACCCAAACTCGGACCTAATTTGGTCAGTGATTACAATGGTGTGTCCAACAACACTAACTCTCCGAGTAACTGAGATCTCATCATACTCTCCATAACCGGCCTCCATACTTTGTGAATCCGCAGACACCTTAGTGTGAACAGGCAGCTTTTTAGACCACATAAATGGACGAAAAGGCTTGGGGTAATCAAATTTAGCGAGACTTACCGTTGAGTGCCCCTCAAGACACCTAAAAGAATTCCGCAGATTGTTATCAACGCCATACTGGTATGTCCCACTATCCAACAACCAAGGCCCCTCAATATCAGCGATCAATACTTGGAGCATATCCAAGTGGGAGTGCCCATGCTCAATCGAGCCATGCCTAAACCAAAGAGTCCAATCGTACCCAGACGAGCCACCTCTGTATGTGCTCAGTCCAAAATATTTTTGAACCTCGAATTGATCCGTTAAGACCTTTGTATCCAGGCTAACAATGCCTTCGAGCACATCGGTGTAATGCGATAAAAACTTCGATACCGACATTGGGGACTGGTAGGTCAATCTGGTGATCACACCGTCATCCATATCACCAATATTCGGTAGCAAATCGAAAGCACTGATCTTCACAACAAACTCCAAAGCTTGTTTCGCTTTATTTATTACGGAATCCGGGATAACAACGCCTGCGACTTTACTGCGAATAATTGTGAATAAAACAGCATCAAGCGTGAAGATGTGATAGCCAACACTGCCTTCAAAATTACCTCCATCTGCTAAGAATTGACTCCCGATTTCGTTTAATAGTGCTTCATCAAATGACGCGTCACCGTTAGACGACGCCAAACATTGTAGAGCGCACAACTCAATCAGATAGTGATTTCCACCCATCGAATACTTAGTGGATCGGAGCTCTTGCTTGAGATGTTGCTCGTGCAGCCTAATCGAGTGATCAAGAAGGTCCAATTGGTGTGCGTTGAGTCGCCCTTCAGCCCCCTCCCTAAACCGGAGAAGATGCAGGACTCGAATCGCCACCTCCATATTACTGAACCAATTTTCTCCAAAGTCAAAAGGGTTTAATTTGTGCCATAGGAGTATTAAGCGGAACCCCTCCTCAAAATCCGGTTTTACACCAAAAACGTAGTCATCTAAAAACTCGAACCTAGAAGGCTCCCACACCAGTTTGGGGTCTTTTCCCAGACGACCCAAATCAACAAGCGACCAATGCCTTACATCGGTTGGACGAAAAACTTCTCCAGCCTTGCCTACGGATGTGAAATATCTAATCTCCAAGGAAGCCACGCCTTCAACTCCCCATCGGTCGAATATAATTTGCTCGAAATCTCTCTTTGAGAGCCCCATAAATCCCAAAAAGGCAGACCGTAGCCACTTAACGCCTAAACGTCTCAAAGCCAATACAAACACTTTACTCAATAATTTTTTAGGATCAGGCACAGTAGTCCGACATTACAGTTATAGGAATTTCAGCCGTGAGCCCTTCACAAAGCCCGCGCTCTTGGCTGCAAATATTGGCCCGTTCTTGCTCTCGACGAGGGCCCCCCGATAACAAAAGGCTTGAAGCAGAGCCATCAAAATATTGATGTGAATAAGCTTGAAACTTGCAGAGACCAACCCATATATGAAAATAACGATGAGGCAGCAGACCGCCGCCGCCATGCCCTTTCCAAGCTCACTCCGCGGCTCCTGTAAGACCTTAGCTCGACCTAAAACCATGGGATAAACGCAGGACACAAAAAAAAGCGTGGCCCCTACAACTCCAGAGACCGCCAAAAAATAAAATATTGAATTGTGAGTATATCTTCGCTCACTGAACCCCAAAGTTTCATGCACATGGTGGAAAATATAGCCACTCCCAGTCCCAAAGACCGGATTTGCCAAAAACGCCGTTGTGGCCTGTTCTATTTCGTACAAACGACCGAATGTCGTCACGTCTTGTGCTGTTCCAACTAACAAAAAGCGATCAAGAAACCCATAGGTGAATAGGATCCATACGGCCACCGGCAATGCGATGAAACACACCGTCGCAATAATACAGCCACGGAACGTTAACGAACGCCTCAGCCCTGTGACCGCGGCATGCATTGGTACAAGCAAAATAAAGCAGATGAATAGCCCTTTAGACTGCGTTGCTAAGATATGGAAAGACAGAAAGGTAATAATAGACATCCTCAAAATACGGTTTGTAGCCCACGAATTGGCAATCACCACTCCGAGAACTGACAAGGGAAGCGCCGAAGCAGGGGCGTAATATGTAAGACGATCTGCGCTACTTGCTGGGTAACCCAACTGAACTGCCATCCAAAAATCTTGCAGCGCAGCTAATACGGCCAAAACAGTGATACCACCTACCAGCTTCGATAGAGCCCTCCAGCTCATATTGATCACAAGAAAAAATACGGCAAAGTAACAAAAAAGAGGCACCAAGCTTCGAAACGCATCTGAAAAAGCATGGGTAGATAGAGAGTGAGCGGCATGAAAAATCAAAAATAGAAAAAATAACCATACAGGCGCCGACTTAAGTGGGAAGGTCTCCGCAACAAAGACACGTATAGTGAGTAAAGAAATTAGAACTAATACAAATCCAAGAAAGTAGAAAAAAACTGAGCCGTCAGGGGTTATTGGGTCTGTCAATGCGAGCGCCAAATACAGCAAGAGCATCGCCATCAATTTGATCGATGAAAAGTTAATCATCTGAGAAAAGTATAGCCCTGTTACCAGCGATCTCTCTAACAAATCTTGCCGGACTCCCCGCATAAATAACGTTTTCAGGAACATCTGTAATAACCACGCTGTTCGCAGCGATTACGGAGTTGTGACCAATGGTGATTTTACCTAACAGCTTACTTCCGGACCCCACGTATACGTTGTCACCAACGCATGGAACATCAAACGATTCAATATTGGAAAAATAAGGCACCTTGGTACCGAGCGTTACTTGATGACCAACTAGGCAGTCCCTACCTACTGTTGCATTCTTATGGAAAACAATTCCCATCCCAGAATAACCAAGTCTGGTTCCTGCACCGATGGAAGCGGATCCTGGGATAAACGCATTAAACAAGAGAAAAATAACTTTGGTTAAGAGTCGACTAACTCGGTGAAATCCATGGCAGTAACACCAATGAGAAGCCTTGTAGATATACAGTATCACGCGCCTACCTCCTAATTACATCGATTATGCGGGGCTTGTATAAAAACACTTGAATACCCACAACGGCTATCACTGCAACCATCAACGGCACTAGTGTAAAGATCTGGATATAACTAAAACTAAGGAGCAAGCTTGCTATCAAAAGGCCCGCTACACTAATCGAGTTATCTCGCGCTTGCACCAGCATTGTAATGGCTTGTAGCAACAACCCGAAACTAATTGATCGGAAATAGATTAGCTCAATATGATTTTCGTCAAAGCCACTAAGACGAATTGGAAGCGTTGCAATAATACAGACCATCATAACAATGGAAAAACTGTAAAGGCCCGCCTTCACGGGACCCATCACTGCCAGCATGACCTTATCCATGATCATAAGAAACATATATGCAAAAGGACATAGCGCTATATAGATTATACTTTGCCGACCGCCCGGAATTCCGAGCAAACCTTCGACCATTAGCGCAACGGGAATGACCAGTAAAAACACGGCGTTTATTAGTAAAATTCCAGATAAATATCGAGCCCTTTCGTGGATCTCTTCGTCCTCCTTAATCAATACCAAGTTAGTTAATATTATTTTAATATTAACAGGAAACAGCGAAGTTGCCGCCTGAACCACAGATGTATAGATTCTGAAAAGACCTAAACGCTCCCCTCCCATAAATAACGAAGCCAAAAAAACAAAACCACCAGAAAAGAAGCTTGCATTTAATGACTGAATAACGAACCCAACGGTTTCGCTAAAGTTTAAACTAGGCGCTATCTCATCAACGTGCTTCGGCATCCCTAATGTGAGGCAAGCTGCTAAAATCGCGAACAGTACGTTTAGACCCGAAAATAAAAGCACTGCAGTAAATAGTGAAACTTCGTGTTTTACAAACAGTAGCAATAGTCCTAGGAAAAGTATAATGGCCGCGCCAAGGAAAAATATTAACTGATGGTGCATTTTCCGCGCATAAAGCCAAGTTGAAAAAAAAGAACTGGCAGACTGAGCCAAGACCAGAAGCAAAATTTCCCAGTGACCAGACAGGAAAACAACCGGTAAAACCGCAAGCGCTGCAAATAAAGCCTTTGGAAGAAGTACATCCCACAACAGCGTCGGCAAGAAAAGCGACGGAGAGCCCGCGTACTTTGTCAATATGACATTATCAAATCCAGCCTCAGCTATCCTGGAGACAAATATCGCAATAGCAGTGATAGATATATAATCACCGTAGTACTCAACACCAACCACGAACGGAAAAAGGAAGTTCATTTGAAGTGCGAATAATAAGTTGAGCACCTGTACTGATATATTATTATTCATAGGCTGATAAGAATCGAGCAGCCACGGCCAGAGCAAAAATTTCTGTTGAAAGATCTTCGTGCTCTTTATCAAAGCGATCGATTAAGTTATCAATGATTTTGGAGTTAAAAGGAGCTCCAATATCACTTAACATCGTCTGCCGTATAGCTTCTCCTTTTAACCACACATTAACCGGGGGGTTAAACCCGCGCTTAGGCCTTTTTTTAATGTTTGCGGGCAACAGAGGTTCCGCAATATCACGAAGGATACTTTTAGTTCGTCCATTTCTCAGTTTAAAGTCGGTGGGTAACGAAGCGGCGAATTCTACTAGGTCTAGGTCAAGGTATGGCGAACGCAACTCAAATGAATTTTGCATACCCATTCGGTCGGCACACTCCATCAGATTACAAGGAACGAAAGACTTCAGGTCTAAGTAAGAAGCTCTAGCTGCCTCATCTTGAAATTTCTGGCTCGCTAATTGATCTTTAAAGAACTGAAAATTCGGAATTTTGGCGCCTTCAATCAACCCTCGGCTCGACTGGGTCCGGAAATAAGACGCCCACGAAAAAATAAAATCCGGGTCTTCAAGTGCCTTCGCAAACATCTTAACACGCCGCAGTAGGTGGTTACCGTCAGTGCGCTCTGGGACTATCGATTGCAGTATATTATATACTTGCCGACCGAGACGATGGGGTGTCTTACGGCTCAACATAGCACCAAGTCGCGCATAGTCATACCGGGGATATCCATAAAACAATTCATCTGCTCCATCCCCAACCAAACCCACTGTAATTTCTTGTCGGGCGGTCTTTGTTAGCAAATAAGTTAGAAGACTGGTTGGATTCCCAAACGGTTGCCCAAAACCTCGGCATATCTTATCGGCTGCATCTGCGGGAAACGCTTCGTCAAGTAACAGAACTTTGTGGCTGGTCCCGCAAAACTCAGCTACCTGCTGTGCGTACTTAGTTTCGTCATAGGCGTAGCCTGGAATAGAGTAACCAATAGAATAAGTGTTGACGTGGCCGGATTGCGCCGCGAGGGCCGTAATCAGACTGGAGTCCAGGCCACCCGATAGAAACACCCCAAGCGGTCTATCACTAACCATACGTTGTTGAACTGACCGCCGCAGAAGCCTCTCTGTTTCTTCCATGGCATCCGAATAGCTGCCAAGAAACCGCTGCTGGACTTTAAATTCGTAGTAGAAACTTTTTTTTAACTTTCCTCCCCTGAAGGTCACATGCTGACCGGGTTCCAACTGCGCGATGTCTTTATATATTGAGCGCGGATAGGGAATGTAAAGGTAAGTCAAATACTCAGCAAGTGCCTGTTTACAGTACTCATCTCCGGGCTCCTTCAAGACCTGAGGCTCAGACGCAAACTTAACCCCTCCACAAGTCAATCGATAAAACAGAGGCTTCTCACCAATTTGATCTCTGAATAAGTGAAGCGTCTCGGTAGTAGACTCCCACAACGCAATCGCAAACATTCCACGGAGCTTTGAAATGAATCCGGCTCCGTACTGAAGCCAACCTACCACAACGACCTCTGTGTCACCTGTCGTATTAAAAGACCACCCGCATTCGATTAAGTCTTGTTTTAGCTCTTCGAAATTATATATCTCGCCGTTATAAACCAGCGTCACGTTACCATCATGACTTCTCATGGGTTGGTTTGCGGCGGTACTCAAGTCAAGAATCGAGAGTCGGTTATGCCCGAGGCCAACTACGCCAGATGAGAACACCTCTTCATAGATACCAGAACTGTCAGGACCCCTGTGATGCAGCGCTGAAATCGCCGACTCCAAGAATCCAGTGCTCTTTTCTGGCATCACATAACCTGACACTCCGCACATTAATATACCTCACCTAAAGCCACTGAAAGTCTGCAAGTATGTTTTCAGGATAGATGCACGATCATAATTGCGCATCAAAAAGTCTCTATTATATATCGCAACAACCTCTCCATTAGCAGCTCGCCTACATGCATCAACCAAACTCACCGGATCGTCAGGCGGCACAACTACACCCCCACCGCACTTTTTGAGAATGTCTGAGATTTCCCCATCACAAACCGCAGCAACAATCGGCTTGTTAAAAAAAAGATAATCAAATAGTTTGTTAGGTATAACCTTACTCCAAGCATCCGAGGACGAGTAATTAATAATGAATAAATCCGCCATGCGCATTAAACTGAGAATTTCAGCTTTAGGAACGGGATCGAAAAAGAAAACGTTACGGACCCTTTTAGCGTGTGCATATTGCATTACATCTGATTTCTCATAACCCCCGCCAATTAAAACGAAGCCAATGTTCGGCTCTAACAGTGCCGCATCTATCACCGTACGAAGGTTCGTATACGCCGCATGCTTACCTGCAAACATTGCTAGCGATCTATACTTTGATTTTAACTTGTGAATATCTAGAGACGTTTTCGTGCAGATTGATGTTTCTTCGTTTCGGTATTCGAAATCAAATCCGTTAGGAATTAAAATCACGCTCTCTCTACAACAATCGGAATTTCTCAAAATATACTGTCTTTGCGCTTCAGTCGTAACCAAAATGCGATCGGCACTGCGATAAATTTTCCGCTCTACAGCTAAGTTTAATGAAATAAAGCCCGGTATATGAGCGAGCTTAGTCGACTGCAAAGAGTCACTCCACAGATCTCTAACATCAAGAATAAAAGGGACCTTATATCTCCACGCACCCAACGCGCCAACCGTACCGATTAGGATTGTGGGCATTGAAGCAAATACAAGTGAGGGCACGGGGTTTTGCTTGAATACAAGCTTCAACGCACCGAGAAAAAAATCTGCGTAATGCAGCAGACGAGCCCAAATACTGCTCGAACTCAACACCCGCACCTCGACGTGATCTACACGTGGATTAGGTGGAAGCACCTGTTGCTCGCTTGCTCTTTCGTAATCGCCTGGCAGAAGATGAGGCTCCATCAATGGACTGGTAGATGCGGTCACTACGTTTACGCGCCACTGAGCCCCCACCAAAGTTTTTACAAACTGGAACATGCGAATCGAAGCACCAACAGACACTTCTTCGGGCCCGGCGTAACAATTTGTTATAAAAAGTACTCTGTCCTGCTCGCTAGTAGCTTGATCCACTTGCAATCTTCCCTAAAGTTTTCAAACATAGCTGAAGATACATTCTAGTACTTAATTTTCTTAATGTAAGATCGAATGCTAGCTTGGCGGCATGGGACTCGATATTTTCGCCTCTTCCTGCAAAAAGCTGAGCCGGCCCAGTAATCCCCGGCTTAAACTGCAATCTCTGCTCCCAGCGAGGTTCAACTTTTGATATCTCATGACTTACTGAGGCCCGGTATGGCCTGGGACCAACTAGACTCATATCCCCCTTTAATACGTTAAATAACTGTGGAAGCTCGTCGAGATGATATCTCCTCAGAAGGCGACCTACTCGCGTAATCCGACAATCAACCCCTGAGACCCAACTCGCTGATATATCACTAGATGCTTCCACAGTCATTGTGCGAAATTTATGGATGATAAATTCTTTTCCTCTCAAACCGAGCCGGGCCTGATTAAAAAACGCGGGTCCATTGCTATCTGCTTTGACGGCTAATAGAAAAACGAGAAAAAAAGGACTTAAAATTATTAATCCAGATGCTGCAATACATAAATCAAAAGTTCGAATACATAACCGATTTATCACGAAGAGGCCCACCTAACCCTGGGCATTATCTTGCGAATGTCAATTGAATCAGAGTAGTCGAGCAGTTTCGACATCATCTCGCACGCCACATCGTGCGTGAGGTAATGCGGCTTTAATCCAAGCTCTATCAGTCCAGTATGTTTCGCATTGTAATAATGCTCCTCCATTTCCTTGCGAGGATTCTCTATCGACTGAACACTGCAATCAATCCCAAGTTCACCAGATGCTTTTCGAACTATCTCTGCTATTTCAGTCACCGTAAGTAGCTCGGTGAATTGATTATAAATATTCATCACACCAGCGCTTGGCGGATTATTAACTGCCAGATCAATGCACTGCAACGTATCGTTAATATTGAGATAACCGCGGGTTTGGCCTCCTTTACCATAGACAGTCAGAGGTATCCCACATATCGCTTGTATCATAAAGCGATTAACGACCGTGCCAAAAATATCGTCATAATTAAAATGCGGATATAACCTTGAGTCTAAGTCGGATTCCTTCGTTACGAACCCATAAACCGGACCTTGCATGAGATCTGTAACTCGCAGGCCATAGGTTCTGACATAAAACCATAACAGGTCAGTATCTAAGACCTTTGTAGTGTGATACAGCGAGCTAGCCTGACGTGGGTAGAGAAATTTGTGAGACCTGCCTTTATGGTTAACGTCTAACCACCCCTCCTCAATATCAATGTTGGGAGTGCCATACTCCCCCATAGTGCCGAGTTTAACAATATGACATTGGGGCGCGAATTCCTTAACCGCCCAAATCACATTAAATGTGGCCTTCAAATTATTATCGAAAGTTAATTTCGCCTCGGAGTGGCCAATCATACTATAAGGAGCAGATGGTTGCTCTGCATAATGCACCAGAGCGTCCGGCTTAAAATCCCTAATTGTCTGCGATAACAGTTGATAATCGCAACAATCAAATATTTTTACTTCAATTTTACATTCTGTTAAAGATTTAAATAGTTCAACACGATCATGTAAATTAGGTATTGAAAATAAATTTTCCGATCGGGTTTCAATAGATAAATTACGGCGCAAGTAATTATCAACTACAAGAACATTATGGCCCTTGGCTACCAAATCCATCGCAGTCGGCCACCCCAAATATCCATCTCCTCCTAAAATTAAAACATTCATCCTTTACCTAATCCTCTAATACAAAACTTAGTAATCGACAAATTTCGTCAATCGACATATTTTCTTCATTCTTGGAAATGTAGGGATTGCCAACAAAATCAGAAACCACATTGGGGTACGAATAATCTATATCTTTATAAAAACCGCGGAAAGCGGGTTTGATTACAAAGTATTTTTTGAGTTCTATAGCTCTACCAGTTTCTTCATCACTCATTAACTCCTCATATAACTTCTCACCCGGCTTGGAGCCAATAAGCTTATAAGGCATCTCGTCGTATGAACTGTCATAGTTCCGTTGATACTTTTGAATCATAGCTCGCGCCAAATCAACGATTTTGAGCACAGGCATTTTCGTAATAAATACTTCGCCTCCTTTTGCTAGTCGACATGAATCCAAAACCAGTTCAACAGATTGCGCCAAGGTCATCACGAAGCGAGACATATGGGGGTCTGTGATTGTAATGGGCTTGCCTTCGTTTATTTGATTCAAAAAAATCGGCACGACCGAACCGCTAGACCCGAGCACATTACCAAACCGGGTAGAGGCGAAGATCGTTTTTGACGACGCCTTAGCGTTGGCAGCGGTCATAAGCCTTTCCCCCATTAACTTAGAGGTGCCCATGACACTAGTAGGGTTGACCGCCTTATCAGACGAAGTGAAGATTACTTTTTTCACACCTGCGTCTGCCGCTGCGTTTATAACGTTTTGTAGTCCAATAATATTGGTGCTCACTGCTTGACTTGGTGTTCGCTCACACAATGTGACGTGCTTCATCGCAGCCGCGTGAAAGACATAATCAACACCATTCATCATGTCCCTAAGTTCGTGCCTGTTAAGTAAGTCACAAGAATAGAGATTAACTCTTGAGTTTTCACGATAAAACTCGTCGAGAAGAAAAAGGCCCGCTTCCGAGTTGTCAAGTCCCACGACCTCACGAACTTGAGGAACCATAGCGAGCAATTGTTTGACTAACTCACTACCAACAGTGCCAGCAACTCCAGTTACCAATATTTTGGTATCTTGATACATTAGAATCTCCTCACACTAATGGTTAGAGCAACTGGATACCGCATTCGGCAGCGCTATCCAGTCTAGTTACGTAAATATATTCCAATTCAACTGGCGATTCGAGCTGAATACATCCAGCCCAGCGCGAAATTCACTTTGCTGCTTTCTTATTTCGGTAAAATAGCAGTCGTCCCATGGCTCTTTGGAAGGACTCTACTTTCACTGCCGCCTAAAATTCTCGTGCTCCTGAGAGTCAGTCGGAGGAATACCAAGGCGTCTGCATAACGCTACCATGGTGATGACACTGAAAAATAGAACTAGTAGGACTGCACAATGGGTCCCGAATTTAGTATTGACTACTGGTCCTCTCTATTTTTCAGAGCGAATCCTATGACAGCTTGTGGGGGATTCAAAAACGTCGCGGATCTTTCCGAATTAGGATTTTTATGATTTCATCATCGCATCAACCCTACAAAATCCAAGTAATCTAGCGCACCAATTTCTTCTTTTATTTCACTAAATTCTGAGTGCCCCACTAATATAACAACTAGACTGCCCTCAACATTCTTGTTACAAAAATCTATTAGGTTGGCACCCCTCAAGTCACTGGGAAGGATGTTAATATAGGGCTCCACCACGCCAATTCTATATTTTTCTAAAGCTAATAATTCTTTAACTATTCTTACAGCAGGGCTTTCCCGAAGGTCATCTATATTTTCTTTAAACGCCAACCCTAAGATCACAACATCAAACTCTGAACCAGAGTCCTGAGCGGATGGCCTATCCATTATCCTCCGGTTTATCTTATCTACTGCCCAGGCTTCCTTGGCGACATTTCTTTGGCGCGCCATTTGCACCAATTTCGCTTCATCAGGAGCAGACGCCAAGATAAACCAAGGGTCGACCGCGATACAATGTCCGCCAACACCGGGGCCTGGTCGCAATACTTTGACGCGCGGGTGACGATTGACAATGCTTATTAACTCCCAAACGTCAATATCCAGCTTGTCGCTGATTATCGATAACTCATTTGCAAAAGCAATGTTCACGTCTCGTGACGAATTTTCAGCTAACTTTGCCAACTCAGCTGTTCTTGCATTAGTCACTACACAATCACCTTCCACGAAGGTCCTGTATAACTCAATTGCCGCTTCGGAGCATTTTTTAGTCATACCACCAATGATTCGATCATTTTCTACAAGTTCTCTAATCACATTCCCCGGAAGAACTCGCTCAGGACAGTGTGCAATTCTAATATCAGAACCCTCACCATTAGTTTGAGGGAAACTAAGGTCTGCTCTTTCCTCAGCCAACCAAACAGACATCTGCTGTGTTGTACCCACCGGAGATGTCGATTCAAGTATCACAAGGTCGCCCTTTTTCAACACCTTAGCCACTGCCTTAGCGGCACTTTTGATAAAAGAAAGATCTGGCTCAGGTATTGAACCTTGCTCCTTGACAGGTAGGAATGGCGTTGGCACAGCAATTAGAAAAGCATCTGCTGGCTCTGGAGTCGTAGTCGCTTTTAAAAATCCCTTATCTACTGCTTTTTTTACCATCGAGTCGAGTCCTGGCTCGACTATATGTGTTTTTCCTGCATTGATTGTATCCACCAAATGCTGATTAACATCTACACCAATCACTTTCTTTCCTTTTGATGCAAACATTGCGGCTGTTGGCAAGCCAATGTAGCCTAGACCAATAAGCGAAATTATGTTGATAGACAATCTTCCTTCCTTAAGCTAAAAATTCTAAAATACGTCCGCAGGCGAAACCATCACCGTAGGGGTTATGAGCCTTGCTCATTCTTTCATACTCATCAGAATCTGTTAGTAATAGATCTACCTGGCTAACTATAAATTCAATATCTGTACCAACAAGTCTAACTGTGCCTGCATCAATTGCCTCAGGGCGCTCTGTTGTATCTCGCATTACTAACACCGGCTTACCCAATGACGGAGCCTCTTCCTGAATACCACCTGAATCAGTCAATATAATCGAGGCTCTTTCCATCAGATAACAGAATAGAAGATATTCCTGTGGCTCGATTAAGAATACATTATCTAAATCATTGAGCAGCCGATTCACTGGCTCCTGTACATTTGGATTTAAATGCACTGGATATAGAATCTGAGTTTCTGGATGCAATGTTGCAATCTGACGTATAGCTTCACAAATTCTTTCAAAGCCACTACCAAAACTTTCTCGACGATGGCCCGTAACCAAAACTAATTTTTTATTTGGATCCAAGTAATCAAATATTGAAGACAGCTCACTCAAGAGCGAGCCATCTTTATTTAACTTTTTTCTCACCCAAAATAGCGCATCAATCACCGTGTTACCCGTTACAATAATGTCACTCTCTGACACGCCCTCATTTAAAAGATTTTTCTTTGAGCCTTCAGTTGGGGCAAAATGATAGTGAGAAATAGCGCTGGCTAGCTTTCTATTGGCCTCTTCAGGCCAGGGAGAGTAAATATTCCCTGTCCTAAGCCCCGCCTCAACATGGCCCACCTTGATTCGTTGGTAGTAGGCCGCCAAGGAGGCGGCAAAGGTGGTTGCCGTGTCCCCATGCACCAACACTACATCTGGTTTAAAGCTCTCTAAGACTGGCTTTAACCCCAAGAGAATAGATATGGTTACATCACTGAGTGTTTGTCCTGCCTTCATGATGTCAAGGTCAAAGTCAGGCTTTATCCCAAATAGCTCAAGAACCTGATCGAGCATATCGCGATGCTGAGCAGTCACACAAACCTTTGCATCGAAACGATTATCAGCTGCAAGCGCATGAACGAGAGGGGCCATCTTGATTGCTTCTGGACGTGTTCCGAAAACCGCTAAAACTTTTTTCATGCTAGCACCAGAACGTCTAAAATTTTTGACAACTTGCTATTAACAGCGAAAAGCTTGATACAACAAAAGAAGAGTGAAGAATCCCTCTGGAAGCCCAATCTCTATTTCACTAATGATAAGCGCCCTTACTCTTCCCGCACACCCTCAGTGCGCGCAACCGCCCCGCCCTCGCTCGAACCAAAGGCGTAGTGACGAACCAGCACGACAACCAGCGCAAGCATCGCGCCGAGCATTGTGCCTAAGACCGCGATCAGCGCGCGGCGCGGCGCAATTTTTTCGTCCGCCACCACCGCCGGATCAAGCACCTGGAACACGTACTCTTCACGCACGTCCGCCAGCATGCTGATGCGGGTCTGCGACTCGATTAAGTCGTAAAACACACGCTGCATCTCCACCAGCTGCGTGCTCTCGAGCTGCTGGCTCAAGTACGCAATCGCGCTGTTGGCTTCGGCTTGGTCTTTTTGTTTGACCTCTTGATTGATTTTTTTAACCAACGCGTTCACCCACCGCGCTGCCAGCACGGGGTCGTGCCACTCGATGGCGACGGTGACGAGCCCGGTGCTGTTGTCCTGGCTCACGCTAAGAATGTCGTCAAAGGCACGGTAGGCCTCGAGGTCCGTGGGTTCACCCTCGTCAAGCAGCCACGTCCCGGTGGCCTGATCATAAATAGACGGCTCGATCGTTGACGCCTCGTCCTCCCACCCGCCGGCAAAGAGCGGCACCCGCACGTCGTTCTCGCGAATGAATCGGATGATAAAGTCTCGCGCGCGCAGCGTGGCAAGTGCGTTTGTCACCTGGCTGTCGCCGCCGCCGGGCAGGCTCACCCCGAGCAGGGCGGCGGCGCCGCCGAACTGCGCCATCGAGCCGGAGGCCTGCTCCTGATCTGCCGGGGCCAGTGTCGCCTCGGCGCGGTAGATTTCGGTCATGACCAGTGCGACGACGACCGAGACCACCGCGGCGACGGCGGTCACGCCAACAATCAGCGCGCGGTTGGCCCAAAGCAGCCCGAACAGCTCCCTAAGATCAATTTCGTCCTCGGCGGCAAGCTGGCTTGGCAGGGCTGGTCTTAACTCACTCATGTCAGTTCCCCACCCTCTCAATCGCCAGCAGGGTCGTGGAGATGTTGAACAGGATCTGCGAGACGCTGGTCCAAATAGTCAACTGGTCAGGCCTTTCTGGCTCAAAGGGCACGACGATGGCGTCGCCGGGCTCGATGCGTGAGCGCGCCTGGAAGAACCAGCGTGCCCCGCCAAACGGCACCACCTCGCCGCTAGCCCGAATGACATAGACCCCGCGGGTCAGCGCGTCTTCGGTATACCCGCCACTGCGGCCGATGTAGTCAGCCACCGTCAGCGCCTCATCAAACAGGTGCGAGGTAGGCTGTCTGACCTCACCCAACACGGTGACCTCTTGGACGGAGCGTGGAATCAACAGCTCGTCGCCGTCGCGCAGCTCAGGGTCAATGCCCTCTCCCCGGCCTGAAAGAATGCGCGGCAAGTCGATCACAAGCCGGCCGGTGGCCTCGGCATCGGAAACGGTGTCCAGCAGCAACTGGGTTTCCGCCACGTTCTCACTGGTCACGCCCTCTTGGAGCTGCTGGGCAGCAACCTCCTGCTGCAACTGTTGGTTGTATTCTTCCAGCACCCGCGCCTCGTTCTCGCGCAGCGCCTCACGCAAAAAGACTGCCGCGCGCGGGTCAGCGAATTCCGTCAGGCCGCCGGCACGGGCGATTAGCGAGCGAAGCGTGTCCTCTTTGGTGATCGAGTAGGTTCCCGGCGAATTGACCTCGCCGTGCAGGGTGACGGTTTCGTTGTCTGTCCAGTTAGGCATCTGGCGAATAACGAGCTGGTCGAAGGGCGACAGCTGAAAGTCCTCATCGATTTCCAGGTCGATGTCCACGTGGCGCTGTGACCTGCCCCCTCCGGGCAGGACGGAAAAGCGCGTGATTTCGGCCCGGATCACATCGGCGCTCTCGTCAAAGCCCCCGGCCAGGGTGACCAGGTCGGCTACCGACA
>Ga0181561_10002012_pt1 | contig 18037 bp, 11 predicted proteins | sample 011ome_19_FD_133760 | JGI IMG/M metagenome (GOLD analysis project Ga0181561, IMG submission 133760) | Coastal salt marsh microbial communities from the Groves Creek Marsh, Skidaway Island, Georgia - 011510BT metaG (megahit assembly) | ecosystem: Environmental > Aquatic > Marine > Intertidal...
CGGAGGAGGACAGGAGGGCGGCGGACATGATGGCCGGCGCGCGTGAGTGTGGTTCGCGCAGAGCCCGATCGCGATCGGAACGATCGGAACCCTCGATCCGGATAAACCGGCGTCCAGCTGGCACGAACTCATTTTTAGCGGGGTTGATGAAAACTTCGGAGGAGACTCGTCACAAAAACACAAAAACACGAAAGACGTCGGAAACGTCGTTTTCGGACTCGGACAGTCGGAATCGTCTCGCGAGCGTTTCGCGTTTTGACTCACGCCCGCGTTTGACTCACGCAAACCGCAACACCTCTCCCTCCGGGCTCCGGATGGTCCGGCCCTGCGCGCGCGTGCGCGCGCCGAAGGGCGCGGTCTTCTTCTCCGGCGTGGGCGTGCGCAGGGGCACGCTGTCCTCGGCGACGCGACGGGGCACGGCGCGGCGCCGCTTCCCGAACGCCGCCGCCGCGAGCGCGAGCGCGACGCGAACGCAGACGAAAACAATCGGGCTCGCCACGACTCCGGTCGCGAAGAGCCACGCCACGTGTTCCAGCCTGTGTTCGTCGACGTTCACACTCGAAAACGCCTCCATCTTCGAAACGCGCTCGACGATCACGCGCTGCAGCGCGTCGCGGACCGCCACCGCGCGCGTCGCCGCCTCGGCGAGCGTCGGCGCCGCCGCCGCCGCCGCCGCGCGCGCGCCCCGCGCGGCGCGCGTCGCCGCCGGGCCCGCCTGTTTTCGCAGACGCGCGGCCGCGGCTTTCGTGGCGTCCGCGGCGGCTGCGGAGGCTTTGGTGACGGCCGGGACGACAGGCGCGACGGTGGCGGCGACGGAGGCGGAGGCGGACTTGACGACGGCTAAGCCCTCGTCCAAGACGCCGGGAGCGACTTCTTTGACGACGGCGGCGACGGAGCCGGCGAAGCCGGCGAGGTGGTCCAGCGGTCCCGGCGTCGGCGCGTTCGCGTACGCCATGAGCTGCTCTTCCAGCACAGCGATCTCAGCCTTCAAAGTGGCCTTCTCCGTGACCGCCGTCTGCAGCTTGCGCGTGGTCTCGCGCGTCGCGAACTTCTCGGCGTCCAGCGCGGCGGTCGCCGACGCCGCCCGCGACGCCGCCGCGTCCGAAGCCGAGCGGGAGGAGGCGAGCCGCGAGTCCGCATCCGCGAGCCGCGCCTCGAGCGCCGCGCGCGCGGAGGAAGATTCGGCGAGCTGCGGGGAGGGAACGGCGTGATGTGGCATCGCGTGGCGGAGGTGCGCGCTGTCAGTGCGCGCGAAGACGGGTCGATGAGGCTGAGGTGGCGGACGGCGTCGCGCGCGGGAGATCGGCGACAACGGTCTCAATCTTGTCGGTATACATCCGAGGTGCGCACCTGCGCTCGGCACGCCTCGAGCTCGGGGGCGAGGTCCTCGACTTCCTGGCACGTCGCCGATGCCACGAGGAGGCTCAGGAACAAGGCCAGGAACGCGGTGAGACGCATGGCGCGCATGGCGCTCTCGCGGCCCGAGAGGCGGGGCTCGTGAGAAATGAAGAAAGTGTCGCGTTCGAGGGAGATTTTTATTCGACTTTCCTCGGCACACGGCCGTGTCGAACGAATGTTCGTCGTGCACGTCGTCACAACGCTCGGCGGGCGCGAGGAGGCGTCGCGATGGATAAGTCGCACGACACCCCCCCGTCTCGGCGCAAGAAGCGGAGGGTGAACCGCACCGCGGTCGCAGTGCTGGCGCTGCTCTTGCTGGCCACCGGGTGGAAGCTCCGCTCGAGCGGCGAAAGCGGCGGATCGGACGATGAGCCGTCGAACCTGGAGCTGCACCAGATGCAACTGGAGGGCGGCGAGCGGTACCGCGCGTACTTGCAGCGCCACCCAGGGGACACCGAGCGGCTGCACCACCTCGACGAGCCCGAGACCGCGCACCACCGCGAGGGGCGGGTGGGCAACCTCGTGCGCGGCCACGCGCACGGTGGTCTCGGCGTTCACGCGGACCAGACGGATGGGAAGAGACACGCCGTCGCCGACGCCGACGACTCGCGGTCGGGAAACCCGCGGGGTGGTGACCTTATAGCCACGGAGGCGGGGACGGGAGACGACGACGCGCTCGACCCGAGCCTCGATTCACGCCCAGATTACGCGTTCGAGCTGATCCCCCCGCCCACGATCCAGGCGGGGGTGGTGAACGCGCAACACGTGGACCCGACGAAGGACGACCACCCGCGGTGGATGCGCGACATGTGGAGCGAGAAAACCGCCGCCGTGGCGGTGAGCGGGTCGGAGCTCGACTCGAAGCTGGAGAGCATCCCAGACGAGCTGAGTGCGATCGTGCGGCCCGGCCAGAGCCTGTTCGTGACGTTCGCGACGTGGTCGGTGAAGGATTTCGTGGTCAACTGGCTGGCGTCCGCCGAGCGACTAAACCTGCGCCCGATCTTCGTCGGCGCGCTGGACGAGGCGATTCGCGACTTTTGCGTCGCGCGGGGCGTGCCGACGATGCTGCTGAAGGGCAACTCGGTGTTGAACGATCGGAAAAAAGCTTTCATCACCGCGGGCGACGCGTCGTTCAAGAAGATGGGCACGGTGAAGACCAAGTTCGTGCAAGACTTGTTGGAAATCGGCGTGGCGCCGATTTTGACCGACGCCGACGTCACGTGGCTCCGCGATCCGCGCGCGTACTTCGAGACCGGGTCGTACGCCGTCGCGGACGCGCTCGTGTCCACGGACTGCATAGACGTGCCCGCGGACAAAGCAGACGATAACGGGTGCTCTCACGTCAACTTCAACACCGGCGTGCTGCACTTCCGCCCCACCGAGGCTTCCAAGGCGTTCGTCGAGGCGTGGAAGACGAAAGTCGCGACGTCCACCATCGCCTGGATGCGCGACCAGCCGGCGTTCAACCTGCTGACGCACGAGGGCGTGGGCGGGCACTCGCTCACCCCGGCGCTGCGGTTCAAGGACGCGTCGAAAAAGGGCACGCCGGGGCACAGGATGGTGTACTACGCCGCCAACGCGACGTTGCGGCTGGGCGTCCTGCCCAACTGGCTCTTCGGCTCCGGCCACACCTACTTCGTGCAGCAGCACCACGCGCGCCACCCCGAGGACGGCGCGCCTTTCAGCGTGCACATGACGTACCAGTACGGCGACACCGGCGCGTACGCGTTCGGAAAGCGCGAGCGCATGCGCCAGGCGGGGCTGTGGCGCGCGGACGACGCGGCGTGGTTCGGGGGCTCTTCTCATGAGGCGAGGGAAGGCGAAGACGACGGGGATGGCGAAACGCCGCCGCGAGTCGAGAAGTTCCTCTCCGTCGCCGACGCCGGCGCGCAGCTGACTTTCCCGGGCCCGTACGAGATCGGCGTCGACGCGCGGGCGTACGTCATCGCCATCCGGAGACACCTCGCGGAGGACAAATTGCGACGCGTGACTGTGCGCAACGCGCTCGCGCTCGCGGACGCGCTGGGACGCACGCTGGTTCTGCCCTCCGCGCGCTGTTTCTGCGACAAAATCTGGAACAACCTCAACGCGTGCCGCGCGCCGGGCGCCGAGACGTTCGCGCTGCCGTACGCGTGCCCGATGGACCACATCTACGATTTGCCGGCGTGGTTCAAGGAGGGCGACGGGTCGGATAAAAACGGCGAGGCGCGTCGGCCGTTCCGCAGTCCCGGGTTCTTAAGTGACGAGCGGCTGAGCGAAGATCTGCGCGACCGCGGCGCGACCGTCCGCGTGCGCGTCCGCCGGGACGCGTACGAGGCGCGCGCGGCGCGAGCGGAGGACGCGACGGCGCGCGCGACGGCGGGCGACCCGAGACGCGCCTCCGGTGGTGCGCGCGCGTGGACGGCGGAGGAGTGGAGCCGTGCGATCGAAGTGCGCGAGGGATTCGACGTCGCCGAGCTCATCGAGACGCTCACCAAAACCGACGGCGCGATGGACGCGCGCGTGCTGGAGTTTGACTTCCTCGGCGGCGAGGAGACCTTCTGCGGGTTCGGAGACGCGGCGCGCGACGCGGCGTTCGACGCCGACGTCGCCGCCGCGCTCGCCGGCGACCAGTACTACTGCTTCACGGAGCTGTGGCGGGAGATGGGCTCGCCTCGCGGCGGTGGGCGCGAGCCGTACGAGCCGCAGGTGGTGCGGCGGCACTGCGGGCACATGGAGAACGCGTTCCGGGCCATGGGGAAGGTGCACCCGGGGACGGTGGAGCACATCGACGCGAAAAACCCGACGTGCTCGTGCGAGTGGGGGTTCGGGAAGCCGCGCGGGCTCGCCGAGATCGCGCGCGACCCGAAGACGTGTCCGCGAACGCGGTGACGGAAAGCACCGCACGCGTAGCTCGATTAAACTAATTAATACACACGGCTGTGAGAACGGAACGCGACGACGCGCCCCGCCCGAGTCTCGCGCGAACGACCGTTTGTACGCTACGACGCGTTTTCTCGCGGCGGCGACGGGAGCGTCTCCTCCGTTTTCTCGGCGAAGACGCTCTCGTGGTTTTCTCGCGCGCGCGAAGGCACCGTCGGTGTCTGCATCGCCCAAGGTGCCTTCCCGTCCCCGCCGCGCATGGAGTGCGCGACCATCTCGCCCACGCCCGGCGCGCCTCTGAGGCCGGGGTGGAGCCCGCCGGCGGCGAACGCGCGCAGCGCGTGCCCCGAGCGCACGGCGCCCCGCCCCCGGCCTCCCGCCGCTAGCCTTCCCTGCGACGGCGGCGGCGCCTTGAACGCGTACCGGTCGCTCTCCCAGTCCGGCTTCGGGAGCTCGTGCGGCTTCGGGCGCGGCGTGCCCGGCGGCGGGCTCGGCGGCTTCCCGCCGCCGCTCAGCCGCACAAGCACCGCGTCCGCCGACGTCTTCGTCTCGTGTACGCGCTGCTTCTTCGGCAACGCGCAGGTTTTCTTGGTCATGTCCTGGTACAGGCGCTCGCCGGTGGTCATGGAGATCTGGTAGTGGTGCCAGGGGCACGTGATGCACGCGCCGTGGCCGGGCACGTCCTCGACGTCGCCGTGCAGCAGCGGCGCGCCCATGTGGTAGCACGTCGCGTCCATGGCGAACACCTCGTCCCCGCGACGTAGCAGCATCAGATGGCGACCCCGAACCTCAACCTGCAGGCGCGCGTCATCACGAGAGAGCTGGTCCAGACGCGCCGCGAACTCGAACGGCGCGTCGTCGTCCCCGCTGACCGAAGCTTCGACGACCGAGGCGGCGGCGTCGCGCGAGGCCGCGGACGCGGAGTCTGCCTCCATCGCCCCGCCCACCGCGCGCGTGGTCCTTGTGCGACGTGGCCACATTCGTCGAGCCGAAAGACTAGCTCTTAGTTATCGAAAAAAAAGTGTTTTCGCCGTCGACGGGCGCGTCGGGCGGTGAAGAGTCGTCCGTGTTTAAGTGAAGCGAATACCGCGCGATGATGCTGACGATGATGACACGTTGAACTTATATCACACCATCATCTCCTCGACCATCTCCTCGAACTGCGCGTTGGACATGGGCCCCGCGGTTCGGCTGAAGAACTTCACAAACTCGCCTTGGTCGATTTCGTTGTCCAGGCTCTCGTCGAAATCCTTGAAGATGCTCTTGAGCTCCTCGTCGCTGAGCACCGCCCCGCCGTGCTTCGAGACGAACCCGACCGTCTCACGGAAGTCCACCTTACCGCTCTTGTCGGCGTCCATCTGGTGGAACACCTCCAGCAGCTTCCGTCGTCGCCACAGGCTCAGCCCGTTCTCGTCCTGGCACGACATCGCCTCGCCGTTCTCCAGCGTCAGACGGTCGACGAGGAACTGCACGGGATCCAGGGGTTTCTGCTCGACGACCGCCTGGATCATCGAGCCCATGAGATCCTTGATGCCGTGTTTCAAGAGGTACGCCTCGTTCGCGTCGGTGGTCTCCGCGTCCGTGGGCATGGTGGCCCGAACCGCCGCCGCGCGCGACGAGGAGTGTTCGGGGGAGACGGTTTTGGAATCGCTTCGACGAACGACAAAAAAATCCGAGGAGACGCCGCGTCCCGATTTCGGAAGATTGGAACTGGCCGCTCCGGGCTACGACGCTACTGCTAATCGGCTACTCGACCATGTGCGATTGTGTCTATCTCGATACCGCGTGCGCGCGGCATCACTGTCGCGCGGTCAAAACACTCCCGCCTGCGATGCTGTCCAGTACGCCCACACCAACCCGATGCCGACCCAGATGCCGGGAGGCAAAAAACCGAACGCTCGTCCCAACGCATCGAACCCGGTACTTTCTGACTTCTTCGCCTTCATCGCACCGCGATATAACGCCGCCGAGGTGGACAGAATCAGCGGCAACATCAGCGGTCCACCTTGAAGCACGATGTCGTTGATGCTCGAGGGCTCGGCGCGTGTCACAACCGAGTCGCCTCGCTCTCGACGGCAATGAAACGCACCCGAAATGGGCACCTTTGAATTTGCGCGAACGTTCGACGACTTCGTCCGGCTCGTCGACGGTCCCCTCTCTCGGAGATGGTCGCGCGTCGCACGAGCGGGAACATGAAATGGACGACGGAACACCGCTGATCTATCCATCGCGCGGTGGAACTCGGCGTCGCGTCGAGAGGTGTGGCGGTACCGGCGGCGTCGGCCCCGAACTTCGGGAGCCGTTAATACCCGGTGCCGCAAGTTCGTCCCGAAATCCCGGACGAAGTTTTCCAGCGACGACAGGATCTCGAAGACGCGCCTGCCGCGCTCCTCTTACACATCCACGCGCGCGCCGTACACGTCCGACGCCCGCGCCAGGCGCGATGGTGGCCTCGCCGGATGCATCACGGGGCCGCTCGCGTTCGAGGTCGCCGCGTGCTCGAGTGAAACGCGAGCCCGACGACGCTCGAGACGACGGCGACCGGGGTGACAACAGCCGTGACCGAAGGCGCGCGGACTCGCGCGGCCGCGACGATCGCCGACGCCGCAGGTCATGGTCGCGCTCGCGCTCGCCCGAGGATCGGGTCAAGCAGGAGAGGCGTTCTCCGCGGCGCCACGTCCGGAGGTCGCGCTCGCGGTCGCCTCCGCGTCGCCGGTCGCGCTGGGACCGCGACGACACGCGCGGGGACCCCGCGGGCGCGGTACAGCGGGAGAGGGTCGGGGACCGCCAAAACGCGATGGCGCGCGCGGCGGGCGCAAACGACGTCGCCGAGATCACCGAGACCATCCCGTGCGCCGGGTACGAGGGACGCATCGTCGGGAAGGGCGGGTCCGTGGTGACGCAGATTCAGCGCGAGACGGGCGCGCGCGTGCGCGTCGACCGCGCCAGAGGCGAGTGCGTCGTTGCGGGATCGGCGGAGCAAGTCGTGCTTGCGGCGCTCGCCGTCCGCGACGCCATGCGCGCCGGCGGCGCGCCTCCGCCCGCGTCCGGCGCCGGGCGGGACGGGGCGTTCGGAGCCTGCAGCGAGACCATCACGTGTGCGGGCTTCGAGGGGCGCATCATCGGGCGGGGCGGCGAGACCATCCGGCGGCTGCGGAGCGAGTCCGGCGCGCGCGTGGACGTCGACGCGCATCGCGGCGCGTGCGCGGTTTCCGGCTCGGCCGAGGCGGTGGCTTCGGCGAGCGCCGCGATACGGGCGCTCATCGAGAACGGGGACGGAGGCGACGGCGCGAACGCCGCGAAGGGACGCGTGAAGCGGGAGGACGACGGAGACGACGGCGGCGGCGTGTACGGCCCGAGAGGCGACGAGGCGGTCGCGCTCGCGCCGGCGGCGGAGGCGCCCCCGCCCGAGGCGCCGAATTTCGGTTTGTCCGGCGCGCTCGCCGCCGAGACCAACACCGTGAACGGCGTGACTTTGGTGTACACCGAGCCGGTGGACAAGGCGCCGCCGCCGGCGACGAAGTATCGCCTGTACGTGTTTAAGGACGGGCATCTGCTTAAAGACGCCGAGCCGCTCCGCGTGCACCGGCAGTCGTACTACTTGTTCGGGCGCGACCGCGCGGTGGCGGACATTCCCACGGACCACCCGAGCTGCTCCAAGCAGCACGCGGTGCTGCAGTACCGGCTGCGGTCGCGGTACGACGACGACGCGGGGCTGGAGGTGACGGAGTCCACGCCGTACCTGATGGACCTCGAGGCCACCAACGGCACGTTCATCAACGGCGAGCGGCTGGACCCGCGGCGGTACTACCAGCTCCTGCAGAAGGACTGCGTCAAGTTTGGCGCGTCCACGCGCGAGTACGTGCTGCTCGCCGAGGATGCCGCCGGCGCGAGCGCGGGGAGGAGGTAGGTAGAGACCGAGGCGGGAAACGCGTTTCGCGGTACAGTCTACGTGTGCGACGGACGACATACGTGCGGTGACGGCGCACACGACGACGACACGTAAAACGCGGATCGATCTGATATATGTGTGGTACCGTAGTCTTCCGGAAGCGTAAAAAATGAAACGACGCGTCTTTTTGCGCGTTTAGTCGTTCTGATGAGAAGAGACTCTCGTCTCTCGTTAGAACTGCGGCGCGTTCGTCTCGGGCGAGTACGCCGGCGGCGCCGGCGGCTCGGTGTACCCCGACGCGTCGTACGCGTCGTACGCGGGCGGCGGTTCCGACACTGACGGAACCGACGCCGGAACTTTCGTGACGAACAGCCGTTTGTTGCCCTCGTTCGCGTCCACGCCGACGACGGCGGTTTCGTCCTCCCCGACGTCGCCTCTTAAAATCGCCTGCGCCAGCGCCGTCTCGAGCAGGTGCTGCACGGCGCGCTTCACCGGCCTCGCGCCGAACGCGGGGTCGTACCCCGCCTCGCACAGCAGCTGCGTGGCGTCATCGCCGACGTGCAGGCCGATCTTGCGGTCCGCCATGCGCGCGCGCACGCGCTCCACCTGCTGCGCGACGATCTTGCGCACCTGCCCGAAATCAAGCGGGTCGAACACGATGTACTCGTCGACGCGGTTGACGAACTCGGGGCGGAAGTGCGCGCGCACGGCGTCCATCACCTTCTCGCGGCGCGCGTTTTTTTGGTGCGGGTCGTCGTCTCCGGAAAGCCCTTCAAGGACGAACTGCGAGCCGATGTTGCTGGTCATGATCAGGATGGCGTTCTTGAAGCTCACCACTCGGCCCTGCGAGTCCGTGACGCGGCCGTCGTCCAGAATCTGCAGCAGCACGTTGAACACGTCGCCGTGCGCCTTCTCCGTCTCGTCGAAGAGCACGACGGAGTACGGCCGCCGGCGCACCGCCTCGGTGAGCTGGCCGCCCTCCTCGAAGCCGACGTACCCGGGGGGCGCGCCGATGAGACGCGACACCGCGTGCTTCTCCATGTACTCGGACATGTCGATGCGCACCATCGCGTCCTCCGTGTTGAACAGGAACGTCGCGAGCGTCTTCGCGAGCTCCGTCTTCCCGACCCCCGTCGGCCCCAGGAACATGAACGACGCGATGGGGCGGTTGGGATCGGACAAACCCGCGCGCGAACGCTGAATCGCCTCCGTCACCGCGCGCACGGCTTCGTCCTGGCCCACCACCCTTTTGTGCAGCTCGTCCGGCAGGTGAAGCAGCTTCTCGCGCTCGCCCTCCTGGAGCTTGGAGACGGGGATGCCGGTCCACTTGGAGATGATGTCCGCCACGTCCGCCTCGGTGACCTCGTCCCGCAACAGATCCGACGCGCTCGCCGCCGAGTCAATCGCCGCCTCCGCCTCCTCCAGCTGCCGCTGCAGGTTCATCAGGCTGCCGTACTTGAGCTCGGCGGCTTTGTTCAGGTCGTAGTCGCGCTCCGCCTGGCTCACCTCGATCTGCACGGCGTCGATCTCCTCCTTCAAGGTCTGGATCGCGCCGATCTTCGCCTTCTCGTGCTCCCACTGCGCGGTGAGCGTCGCCTGACGCCGCTCGAGCGCCGCCAGCTCGGCGTCAACCTTCGCCAGGCGTGTCTCCACCCCGCGCTGGTCGGTGGGCCGCGACGACGTCGCCGGGCGGCGCAGCGACAGCTGCTCCATCTGCAGCTTCAGGATCGTGCGGTCGATCTCGTCCAGCACGGTGGGTTTCGAGGTGATCTCCATCTTGAGCTTCGCGGCGGCTTCGTCCACCAGATCGATAGCCTTGTCCGGGAGGAACCGGTCGGCGATGTATCGGTCCGAGAGCGTCGCCGCGTCCACCAGCGCGTTGTCGCTGATGGAGACGCCGTGGTGCAGCTCGTACCGCTCGCGCAAACCGCGCAGGATAGAGATAGTGTCCTCCACGGAAGGCTGCGCGACGTACACCTGCTGGAACCGGCGCTCGAGCGCGGGGTCCTTCTCGATGTACTGCCTGTACTCGTCGAGCGTCGTCGCGCCGACGCAACGGAGCTCGCCGCGCGCCAGCATGGGCTTGAGCAGGTTTCCCGCGTCCATCCCCCCGCCGGAGCCGCCGGAGCCGCCGGCACCCACCACCGTGTGGATCTCGTCGATGAACAAAATCACGCCGCCGTCCGAGTCCGTCACCTCCTTCATCACCGCCTTCAGCCGGTCCTCGAACTCGCCCCGGAACTTCGCGCCGGCGATGAGGAGCCCCATGTCGAGGCTCATCACGCGAACACCCTGCAGCGACGCGGGGACGTCCCCCGCGATGATGCGCTGCGCCAAACCCTCGATGATCGCGGTTTTGCCCACCCCGGGCTCGCCGATCAGCACCGGGTTGTTCTTGCTGCGCCGCGACAAAATCTGCACCGTGCGCCGGATCTCGTCGTCGCGGCCGACAACCGGGTCGAGCTTCCCCTTGCGCGCCTCGTTCGTCAAGTCGCGCGCGTACCGGTCGAGCGACTCGTACTTGCTCTCGGCGCCCTGGTCCGTCACCACGTTCCCGCCGCGCAGCTTCATGACCGCCGCCTCCAAACGGGCGGCGTCCACGCCGACGTCCGAGCACAGCGCCGCGCCGAAGCGGTCGTCCGCGGCGGCGGCGAGCACCAGGTGCTCGACGGCGACGAAGTCGTCCCCCATCTGCGTCTTCTTCCGCCTCGCGTTGTCCACCAGGGACTCGAGGTGTCGTCCGAGCACCTGCTGCGCGCCGCCGCTCACCTTAGGCTGCCGGTTGATGAAGCGATCGATGAAGCCCGCGGCGGCGACCGGGTCGGCGCCCGCCTCAGTCACGATGCGCACCGCGAACGCATCCTTCTGCTCGAAGAGCGCCTTGCACAGGTGTTCCGTCTCCACGATCTGCTGCTGCGCGTTGGACGCGATCTCGGGCGCGAGCACGATGGCCTCCCAGGCGCGCTCGGTGAACTCGTTCTGCGAAATCTTCTTCTGCGCGCCGCCGTCGGCGCGGGGCGCGAGGGGGCCGCGGCGCGGCGCCGCGCGGGAGACGCGCGGCGCCGCGGTGAACGGCCGCGCGGAGGCGGATCTCCCGCGAACGGTGGAAGAGCGGGGAAACGCCACGGGCGTCGCCGCCTGGCACGCCATCATCGCCGGCATCGCGAGCGCGAGCGCCTCGAACGTCGCGGAGGAGGGAGGCGCGAGCGGGGAACCGGCGAGGCGTGCGGTCGCGAGTTGTGGAGGCGCGGTGGACCCTCGTCGCGTCCACGTTTTTTTCCGAGCAGGTTCCGAGGAAAGAATTCGAAATCGGGCAAGGTCCAAGGTGGATGACGTTTTCGCGATCGATTTTTTAGTCTTTCCCTTCGCCGCGCGGCGGGCGCGCGCGCGTTTACGCACTCGTCTCGTCCCGCTTCCCTTCTCACGCCATCTTCGCCTTCTTGGCGTACCTCCTCTTGTTCAAGTACGTCTGGATGGTGGCTTTGAAGTTCCCCGCGCCCATGACGATGAACAGCGCGCCCGCGCACGGCGCCTGCCAATTCCGGAAAAACTCGGCGATGTCTCGCGGCGCTTTTCCGGTTTTCGGCGCGCCGTTTCTCCACCCGCCGTCGGCGACGCCGGCGAGCTCCAGAAACGCCACGGCCAGCGCGTCGTGCCGCGCGTCGATCCAGCCGTGCTCCCTGGCGACGGACACGAGCACGGACGCGCCGAAGTACACCTGCATGACCTGCAGCCCGAACAGAAGCGGGTACAGCACCTTGAGCTGCCCGGCGTTCCCCCCCATCTCGCCCCCCGCCACGTCCATGGGCGACGCCTTGCCCATGGCGACGCGCGTGTACATGCGGAAGCGCTGGTACCGGTTCTGCGCGAGCATCACCACGCCCTGCAGCGCGGTGAACACCAGGAAGCGGGACATGTAGTTCAAACACGCGTCGCTCTGCACGTCCATCGTGAGCACCACGAGGCACATGCCCATCGAGTAGTAGTGGTGGTTGATCCACCACTTTCGGATGTTCGACCCGTTGGCGCGGAGCACGTTTTCGCGCAGCGCCAGCGCGGCGTAAAAGTACAGCATCCAGACCCAGTAGCACTGCACTAAGACGGGGAAGACGGTCACGAGCGTGAGGCCGGTGTGGGTCATGCCCGCCTCGATGCGCGCTTTCCGCTGTGTGTTGAGGTACAGCAACGCGAGCGGCCACGCAACGTACGTCAGCGTGGATCGGTCGCGGAAGGCGTAGTACTCCTCCTTCACCTTGAGCCGGTTTTCTTGGCGCTGCGACGCGAGTTCCACGGCGCCGCCCAGGAACAGCTTCATGAACGTGCCGTTCTTGGGGGGCTTCAGGTAGCCGTCCAGCGCGCCCGCGGGGCCCGTGCCCCGCATCACCAGCGTCGCCTGGTACAGCGCGCGCTCGGCAGCGGCGCGCCGCGCGTCGCCGCCCGGGATGGCGCGCGCGGACGCGCGCAGGCGGGTCATGGAGTCGCGGATGGCGGTCAAATCGTCGCAGCTCGTGCGCAGGTTCATGTCCAGCTGCGCGATGCGACCGCTCAGCGTGTGGATGCGCTTCTCCAGGTCCTGCGCCTCGGAGACGACCGCGTCGGCGTCCGCGGCGTCTGCGACGTCTGCGGGAAGAAGAGGAGGCGCGCGGGTGAGCGGTGGGCGCGCGTTCGCGGAAAGCGGGGACGCGGCGCTCGGCGCGCGCCGAGCGCGAAACGCGGAGGGCCGACCGGGGGATGCGCCGGGGCGGGGGACGGGGACGCGCGCGGCGGTGAGGGACGCGTCGCGGGGACGCACCTGTCATCGTGCCAGACGCGCGCGCGTGGGGTGGTCGAACGTGCGCACGTAAGCGGGCGCGCGGCCTTAGTGACCCGCGCGAGGGTTAGGGATCGACGTTTGGTTGTCTCCTCTCACACGCGCTTTCTGTGTCGCCAGATTTTTTCGACCCGACGGATTTGAGATTTGCGGCGTGTGAAAAAAAAAACAAGCGTTTTTTCTCGGATTTCCCGAAAACGGCGCCCCGATACGCCGAAGCCAGATCTCTGGTGTCACAACAGCCGCGAGCATGAGGCGCGAGGATGCTCTCGAAATCATCGGGGTGGCCGAAGACGCGTGTGACAAGACGATCACCAGGGCGTTTCGATCCTTGGCGCAGAAGCACCACCCCGGTGCGTTCCCGCTTCGCCCGCCGTGATCTCTTTCTGCGACCACGAACGATTGAGATCTGACCGACCCGTACGCCTTCTCCATAAACCGCTTCCGATCGCTTCGCAGACAAGAACATCGGGAACGAGCAGGAGGCGACTGAGACGTTCAAGCGCATCAACGAAGCGTACCAGCGCTTGACCGCCGAGCCCGAGGACGTGATCGACCTCGAGCACGAGGAGTACGAGGAGTACGACCTCGGGTCCGACTTCTTCTTCGGGTTTGAGTTTTTTCCAGGTTTTCCAGGCAGCAATTCCGCCGCGGCGGCGGAGTACTTCCGCCGGTTCTGGGACGATCTGCGCACGTACAGCGACGACGAGTTCGAGCGGACCTACCACGACTTCACGCACCGTACCGGGCGCGGCGGTCGCAAAGGTAAAAAAAAAGATCCCAAGAAGGCTGGGCCCGCGGATCGGGGAAGGCGCGCCGCGAATGCCGAAACTCACGACGCCGAAAAAACGCGCGAGCGCCCGCGGGCGACGGATGACGGATCCGCGAGCGCGCGCCTCGCGCGCAAGTGGATCCTCGAGCACGTCCCTCCTCGCCCCGCGATGGTGCGCAGGGAAACGCGAGAGGTCACGCTGCGTCTGACCAAGAACGACGCGTTTCCCTCGTTCCCGATCGTCTGCCAACCCCCGATTGGTTTCGTTCGCAAGTTCGAGGTGGAGGTCAAGAAGGAGCGCGACGGGCCGTTTCCGCGGGAGACGGCGGAGAAGGACGCGAACGTCGACGCGAAAAAAAACGCGGCGTCTCGTTCGCGCGCGTCGGAATCCTCGCGGCGCGAGGTTTTCGACGCGTCGACCGGGAGAGCCTCCGCCACCGTCACGGTCGGCGGGCTCGAGCCCGGCGTGCGCTACCGCTTCCGGACGCGCCTCGGGTGCGGGTCGGAGGACGACGTGACCTGGGGCGAGCCGGGGGTCGAGTCCGCGTACGCGACCAAGAGCGCGCCGGAGAAGAGCGACGCGGAAAAAAACGCCGCGAACAACGCCGCGCCCGGTCGCGCTTCGGGCGCTTCCAAGCAGCCTTCCAAAAAAGGCGTTACTGCGTCTCCGCACGCATCGCCCTCGTCCGCCTCCGACTGCGCGTTCGCGAAGAAAAAAAGCGCCGCGCCCGTGTCTTCCCGCGAGACGGCGCTCGCCGCGGTGGCGGCGGCGGAGGAGGCGGAGCGCGCGGCGGAGGCGGCCAAGGCGGCGAAGAAGCGCGCCGGGCGGCTCGCCGCGATGACCCCGGGCGAGCGCGCCGCCGAGGCGGCGCGGGAAGAGGCGGAGGCCGCCGCCGCACACGCCGAGGCGGCGAAGCAGCGCGCGAGGGCGGATGTCAGGAAAGAGAAGAAGCGCCTGGCGGCGGCGCGCGCGGCGGAGCGCGAGCGCGAGGAGAGGGCGCGCGCGGCGGAGCGCGATCGCGAATTGGCGGAAATTTACCGCGCGCAGTTCGCGGCGGACACGGCGGAGCGCGACGCGCACGCCTCGTACTCCGAGTCTGCGCGCGAGCAGGCGCGAGCCGCGCGGGCGGCGGCGTTCTCCGCCGCTGCCGCGGCGGAGGACGCGCGCGCCGCCGCGGCGCTCAAGGCTGCCAGGAGCGCCGACTCAGTCTCGGAAAAGGCGGCGCTGGGGGAGGAGGACTGCGCCGCCGCCGCGAGGATCTCCGCCGCGCTCGCCGCCGCCGACGAGGCGGCGAAGGAGTCGCGCTTCGCGAAGTGGGACGCCTTGTGGGACGCCTCGACCGGGGTTTCCTCCTCAGAGGCTTGTGTCGCGAGATCCCCGGAGAGTTACTCTCCGGAGACGGAACGCCCGCCCGTCGAGGCGTTCGAAACGCCGGAGCTCTCGGCGCCGGAGCTCTCGGCGCCGTTCCGGTCGAGCGCGACGCCCGACGACGACGAAGGCGCCGGAAAGGACCTCGCGTTTCGCACGAAACCCTGCCGCTTTTTCCTCAGCGGGAAAGGGTGCAAGCTCGGCGACGCGTGTCGGTTCGCGCACGACGCCGCGGCGGCGTCGGAAAGGGCGCAGCGTCTAGTGTCGGTCCCGGCGGCCGATCACTCGGCGCCGGCTCTTCGCGCCGGCGCGAGCGAAGCCGGCTCTTCTTTGTCTTCCGCGCAGAGAAGGGCGCGGGCCTACAAGACGAAGCCCTGCCGGTACTGGACGCTTAAAGGGACGTGCACGCGCGGCGACGCGTGTGGGTTCATTCACGAGCCCACGCCGAGCAGGACGAAGGCGTACAAGACGAAGCTCTGCCGGTACTGGACGCAGAAAGGGACGTGCGCGCGCGGCGACGCGTGCGGGTTCATTCACGGAGACGCGCCCGAGTACGCGGGAGGCGTCGAGCCGGCGACGCAGACGGCGCATTTCGCGTCGCACTCCGCGACCTACTGCGGCGTGTGCCGCTTACCATTCGGCACGGAGGACGAGCTCGTCGAGCACCTCTGGAGCGACGCGCACCGTGACAGGATTAACGTCGCGTCGGAGTGGCACGATGACGCGTGAGATACCGCGGTAGTCCGCGTACGTACGTTTTACGCTTCGATTGACGTTTCGATTGACGCGAGAGAAGACGCTTCGATCTGATTTTTCACTTCCCGAGCCCCAGCGACGCGATCCACGACCTCGTCTCGACGACGACTTCGCCGGACGGTCGCGCCTGGCGGTCGTCATCGTCGGCACTCACCGCATCCTGCGCGGCGTCCAGCACGGCGCCGAGAACGTCCTTCTCGTCGTCCGCGAACGGGTCGAAGCCGTCGTACGCGAACGAAAAAGCATCCGTCTCGTCCGGCGTCGCGAGAAAGGAATCACTCTCGCCTTCGCCGTCGCCGCCGCCGACGCGCGCGTCGACGACGACCCTGCACGCCAACGCGGCGGCGGCGACTTTGCGCGCGGCGGCGTCCCGCGTCCCGCCCACCATGCGCGTGGTCGCGGTCGACCCGGGGTCGTCTCCCGAACGTCTCCCAAGCTCGAACGGGTTGGCGAACGTCCTCCGCGCGGAGGACTCGAACCGAGAGTCAACCTCGCGAAACTCCTCCTCTCGCGCGGGTTCCGCCCCCGAGACTTCCTCGCCGCCGACGCGCCCGCTCACGCGCAGGTCCGCGGCGAAGCCCTCGGGCACGCCCAGCGCGACGTCCCCGCCGTGTGTGCGCACATGCAGAGAGCCAGCGGCCTCCGCGCGGAGCTCCAAGGCACACGCGCCGCCGGATGTGTCGACGAGGCACCGCGCTTCGCCGTCGCCGGCGAACCCCCGGGCTTGGAACGCGCCGCCGCGCGTCTTCGCCTTCCACCGCGTTCCGACCCGCGCCTCTCCCAGCTCGAGCGCTCCGCCCGCGGTGTCGACGTCGAGGACCGCGACGTACGCCGCGTCGACGACGACGCCCCCCCCCAGTGTGCGCACGCGCACGCGCCTGCCCACGAGTTTGTGGATATGCACGGCGCCGCCGGCGGTGTCGACGGCGGCGTCGGCGGTGAGGTTTTTCGCGACGAGCTCGCCCCCGTTTGTGTCGACGCGCGCCGCCGCGCCTTTGACGGAGCCGAGCGTGACCGCTCCGCCGTCGCTCGAGACAAACACGGTGGCCTCGACGACGCTCGCCACGTTCACGTCCCCGCCCCCGCTGACCACCTCGACGCCGCAGAAACGGGGGGGGATCAGGCACGCGACGCGCGCGCGGCCGCCGGCTCCCCCCCGCGCGACGACCGCCACGTCCCCGCTCTCGGTTCGGGTCGCCGTCATCGTCGGCGGGCTGGCGTCTTTGTCGCCCTCTGGATTCGTCCAGGACGCCCGCACGGTCACGGTCTCGTACGCGTCGCCGACGCGCACGTCCACGTCCGTGGGGCACGCCGCGTCCGTCCACGCGCGTGGCGCGGAGACGCGCACGGTCGCGCCCACCGGGACGTCGAAGGGCGTCGGCGCCAGGAGCTCGCGCGCGCGCGCCAGCGACGCGGACGCGAGCGGACGCGCGGCGGGGACGTTACGGGGACCCGCGACGCGCCCGCCGAACGCTACCAGGTCGGTCAGGCGCGTCGCGGTGCCTCGCGCGCGGCGACACGCCATCCACATCCTCGCGGCGTCCTCGGATGTGGTCGTGCTGATTCGCAGCCTGGTGCCGAAAACGTCGTTTCTCAAAGCGGTCGTCGATCTCGAGGCCGACGAAAAAAGCCGCGTCAGCAGCCGCCGCTTCGGTCTCGTTCATTGTCTTTTGCACGAGTCACGATGCAAGTAGAGAGTTCCTTCGCCGGCAAGGCCCCCGCGCGGGGGGTCGAGGTTTCCACCGCGCCCTTCGGTAGCGACGTCCCCCTGGGCGAGCCATCGTGGTACCAGAACCTGAACACGCCCTACTACAACGCGAGCCACCTGGCGTGGCGCGCGAAACTCCGCGACTTTTTCGAGAAGGAGGTCGAGCCGAGTGCGTCTCCCGCGCGGTTCACGACCCGTCGTTTTTCTCGCGTTCGACTCTCGGGGCGCTTTGTGGATATTCCCGAATTCCGAGGGTTAACAACCGACGCGGCGGAGGCGCGCGGGACCGTCGCGCGCGCCCCCCGAGCGCATCTCCCGGAGCATCGCTCCGCGAGGCACCCCGCGTCGCGGCCGTGCCTCCGGCGCCGTCTCGCGACCGCGCGATTTCCCGTGGACCCCCGGCGGTCTCGAGAAGCACCGACCGAATCTGACCCGTCGTCCCACGCTCGCGAAAAACCTTTCCGCGCGAA
>Ga0181561_10002019_pt1 | contig 18011 bp, 18 predicted proteins | sample 011ome_19_FD_133760 | JGI IMG/M metagenome (GOLD analysis project Ga0181561, IMG submission 133760) | Coastal salt marsh microbial communities from the Groves Creek Marsh, Skidaway Island, Georgia - 011510BT metaG (megahit assembly) | ecosystem: Environmental > Aquatic > Marine > Intertidal...
GGTCGCCGCCCACGAGGTCGGACACGCCTTGCAGGACGGCAACGGATATGCGCCTCTGCGCGCACGAACCGATATGGTCAAATGGGCGGCCCGTCTTCAGAAGATCGGCTCGGCAATCCTTTTCGGCTCGATCCTGCTCGGCGCGGTCACGCAAGCGCCCGGACTTGGTCTCCTCATGGCAGCTGCGGGAATCGCGACAATGGGCAGCGCGGTTGTCGTTCACCTGATCACGCTGCCGGTAGAGTTCGACGCCTCATTCGGGCGGGCGCTTCCAATTCTTGACTCGGGCGGATATCTGCCGCCCGAAGACATGCCCGCAGCACGCAGTATCCTCAGGGCTTGCGCGCTGACCTATGTCGCCGGGTCACTCGTCAGCCTGCTCAATCTCTGGCGATGGATTCGCTTCCTGCGCTAGCCAAAATTCTAGCGGACCGGCAGCGCGATGAATGCCCCATTGTTCTGCCGCGTCACTTCACGCATCAGGGTCTCAAAACGACCGTTGGATGTTGGCGAGAGAAATCCGATCGCGTGCACACGGGCCAGCGGCTTTCCGGTAATGCGGTTCGCATTTGCCCGCCGGAGGGTGCGAATCACCGTGTCGTAACTCGAACCCGTGTAGTCATCGCCAAAGATGTAGATCGAGACTTTCTGGTTCGGGTTCACATAGCGTTTCAGGGCAACTTCAAGCCCTTCCACAGGGCTGCTGTTCGACGCACTCTTCCAGTTCCGGAACAATCGAATAACGCTGTCACGGCGTGCTTTGGTGTCGGGTATCCAGCGCCCGGCATACCCACTAACGAGATGCGTGCCATTGTCATTGAGGATCTGGAAGCCCTTGATGCGGGGGTGGATGTTGATGATGTTCTCGACCTCGCTGGTCACGCGCGACCAGATGGCCTGCATGCTGCCCGAGGTATCGATGATGAAGACCACATAGTCGCTGTCGACAGGTATACCACCGACTTCCTCATCCCGGGTCTCCGAGGTATTGGGCGTGATGCTCGCGCGCTGGTTGTCGCGCAAAGAACGCTCAACCAACTCCAGACCTGCCAGGTTCTCATCGAGGCTTTCCGCTTGCGCATTCGCCGCACGTAGTTGGTTCTTGGCCCGGGCTGCTTTCGTGCTCTCTTCGGTCAACCTGTCCTGGATATCTTCCAAAGTCTGGGTTTCCTGCACGAGCGCGCTTTCCAATGCCTCAACACGTGCTTCAGCCGCCAACACCTGATCAAGCGCCTGCTTGGTTTCCGATGTGAAGTCCGGCAGCACGGATTCCGCGAAGGTCGAAATCAGAACAAGCAGAACGACCGCACCAAACCCGCAGGAAATGATGTCGAGAAACGACAGGCTAAATATTTCCAACTCGCGGGATTTTCGCTTCAAGGCCAGCTCTCCGCGGGGCTGATCAACAACCCGTTTGTTGCCGCAGTCCAGCGCCAGAAATGTGCCGCCGCTTCAGGGTCGCCCTCAAGCGGAAGCAGAATCACGTTGGTTCGGACCTTATCCATACCGGCATTGTTGACCGTATGGCGAAACAGGCGCGCGCGGCATTCACCTGATATCGAGGTGGAGCCGCCCCACAAGGCGCTGCAGCCAGAGAACGGGTTAAGGCTGCGATATCCCGAATTTCCCGCCGTCGGCAGACCATCGGTGATCAGATACAGATCGGTCGGCTTGTGCGCCGAAATGGCCTTGAGCCCGGCCGCAAGGTTCGTCGCACCCCCCGGGACGATCTTGTTCATATCTGAAACAATCTGCCACAATCCAGCGGCGTCACCTCCCGACACCCCAGCCGAGTTTCCAAGGCCCTGCGCTGTCTCCCCAAATGCCACCACGCGTACACTTGTATCGCGCGGCAATCGCGCCAGCAGCCATGCAACAACCCGACGTGTGCGCTGCCATTTGGGAGCCTGAATGCGCACACCGGGAGCCATATTCTTGCTCCGGATGATATCGATCAGCTTCTCTTCGGTCATGGACGCCGAACTGTCGACGAGAATACCGATACGTTTGCCTTCAACCCGCAATCCGATCACGTAGTTTTCTTCACCGACCTGCCGGTTTTCGACAATATCGGTATTGTCCTGCACCTCGATGGTCTTGATCGTTTCCTCGAGGGTTTTTTCCTCACTGCGACGTGCAGTGATCTCCACCTGTTTTTCCTGAAGCTCGCGCCGGACTCGGGATATCTCACTCTCCAGGGCTTCAACCTGTCCCGTTGTCGCCGCTTTCGCGCGCAACGCACTCACCACTTTTGCGCTCAGTTCCTCTTCGGTGCTCTGGAGCCGTTCGAGATCGGAGGTCAGGCGTTCGCTTTCATCCGAGACATGCTCCACATCGTGCTTGACGAGCATCAACACGAGAATGATCGCACCCAACCCACAGGACATGACATCCAGAAAGGCGAGGTTAAACCCCTCGGATTTACGGCGCGGTCTCAGCTTTTGCCCACGGAGCTGATGCGGTTCAACAGGAAGGATTCGCAGTACTCTTGCGTGTCCGTCACCATGGAGTCCTGCAATCTCTGAAGCTGATGCAGCAGAAACATGAGCACAACGCTGATCAACAGCGCCACAAAGGTTGAATTGAAGGCAACACCAAGGCTCTCGGTCATGCCCGCGATATCACCGGCAAGCGCCTGATCCGCCTGGGACAATGCCTGACCAATACCGCGCACGGTGCCGATAAAACCGATGGCCGGGATCGCCCAGATCAGATACCGGACCATGGAATTTTCAGCCTCCTGTTTCACCGCCAGCGCCTCGACATTTGCATCGATGGTCTCTGATGTGTTCTGCACATCTTCGGTAATCAGGAAGCGCCGAAGGCTGGCTGCAAGGGTCCGCACAAGCGGTGTGGTCCGGATACGGTCGGGAAGTTTCTCCAGCGTGTCGAGCATGGTGAGGAGGTCGCCCTCGTCTTCGGCCGCACCGTCGAGCAAATCAACATTGAACAGGTAACGGTCCTTCAGGATCGCAAAGCATTTGTCGAGGATCATGAATGTCCCCCACAGCATCATGATGATGCAGATCTCCTGCTCCCAATCCTTGAGGATCACCAGCAGATCGCGCGGGGCACTTTGGCCGGCTGCGCGCGCAGCCTCGATCACTTGTGTTGATTCGGGCCAGATATAGCCAACATAAATCAGATGAACGACGATGATCGAAACGACCAATGCGAGGGTGTTTTTGATTGCAGATGCCATAATCGGAATCGCTCTCCTGTCGCGCTATATGTCCACCGGGAAGGACACCGGTGAATTCAGACTGATACTCGACTGGGCATAGGCAAAACCAATCAGGCCGCCCCCCATGGCAAGCGCCACGGCCAGCACAATGACCCGGCGAATTCGCGGCCTATCGCGCGAGATTGCTTTGTGCACCATGCAGATACCTTCCTATTCTAAATCCGATTTCATCGCTGCCCTGAGATCCACCTTCTCGATAAGCGGCCCGCAACTGGGTCCGCGTTCCCGACTTCCAGCTGGAGCCCTTGATCACATGGGAGTCTCCAAAACCGGGCCCGAGCGGATTGATCTCGACCTGCCCACGATCCGGCGGCTGCAAGGAATAGAAGTCATGCACCCATTCACTCACATTGCCCGTCAGGTCAAAAAGCCCTGACATTTCTGCCGGGAAACTTCCGACCGGTGCCGTTCTGGCATAGCCGTCGTTGTATTTGGGCACGTAAAACCGCGTGAGCCCATTGGCAGATTCATCTGCGATATTCCCTGCCTTGCGCGGCACGGTCGCCGTGTCACCCCAGGTGAAAACGGTCTGGGCGGGGCGCCCGGCCTTCCGCGCCAGCCATTCCCATTCCGCTTCACTGAGCAAACGGTAGCCGTCACTGGTCGGACTGACATCCGCAAGCCGTCCATTGGAAATGCGATAGAAAGGGGTCAGTTTCTCGCGCACGCTGAGCCAGTTTGCAAATTCGGCAGCATCAACCCAGGAAACCCCTGTAACAGGACGAGAGGTCCCACCGCGCCGCCCGCCGCGAAACTGTGCGAACTGTCCATTGGTCACCTCATGGCGCGAAGCATAAAAGGCTTTCGTCAGGCTGACCCGCCGCTCGAACTCATTGGCGCGCTGACCTTTCTGGCTTCGGGGGGCCCCCATAACAAGGGCGCCAGGTTCAAACAGGTTGAGTTTGATACCAACAGAATTCGTATAGGAACGTGGGGATTCAGCCAGTCGTGCCGCGGTTTCGCCAATCAGTTCTTCTCGAATGACGAGACTACGTTGGCCGGATGGTGTGACCGTCTTGCGGACGGTGCGATAGCCCTTTTTGCGCAACTCGATCTTGTGCGGGACCGCCTGCAGCTGCAGCTCGGCGCTGCCCGTTCCCACCTTCTTGCCGTCCACGATAATATCCGCACCCGCGGTGGTCCGAATATCGACAACGCCAAGCTCTTCCTGAAGCTGCATTGTCAGCTCGCGTTGTTCCTTTGATGTCAGGCGCACGGTCTCGCTTTTGAAACGATAGCCGGGCCGCACATAGGTCACCGTGTGATCTTCATTGGCGGTCACTTCGATTTCTCCGGACTCCGGAACACGGCGCCCATCGACAAGGAGCTGGCCACCTGCCGGGATCGTACGAATGCGCAAGACCGAGGTCAGCGGCTTCAGAATGTAGCGACGTTCCAGAACAGGTGCCGTGTTGGTGATCTGAATATCTTCTTCAACCGGCTGACGATCTTCGCCAACAATACGAACCGCATAGGCCCCGCCTGCCATCGGCAATTCAAGAGGGGTTAAACCCAGACTTGTTTCGTCGAAAAACACCTCGGCCCCGGACGGTTCGGACTTGATGGATATCCGCCCGGCGACCGGATTCAGATCGAGGCGAATTTCTTCGGTTTTGCCACGTCGCAGTTCAACAAGCTGCTCAACGGACTGAAAATGCGGATGATCGACGTTCAGTGTATAGCTGCCGGCGGCGCGCTCGACATCAATGGCTGAGCCGACCGCGATCTGCGTCCCGTCAAGATTCCAGCGGGTTTCGGGCAAATCACGGGTTGTTGCAGCATCAATTCGCCCCGGCAAAGCCTCAAGCCGCACCGCAACTATACGTCCGGCCTCTTCGGGCCTGATTGTATGCACGACCTCTTGAAACCCCTCCGCTGCAACGCGGACGACAGGAGATCCGCTCAGGCTGTAGACAGTGGTGCCAACCGTCAGACCTATCCCGGAAACCAACTCTACAGATCCGAGCTGTTCGGCTTCTTCCGGTGCGATCTTCATCACCGTTCCGCTGGTCGACGCCAACACCCCGATGACCACAAGGCCTATGACGACCAGACCAATCACGCCCCCGAGGTAAAACCGAACCTGACGTCTGCGGGCCTGCCGCAGTCCCTCTTCAAACGCGCTCATCGGGATAAATCTCCAACACCAGACCTTCAGTGCCGGGCGGAATATCAACCTGAACAAGTTTGGAACGGAAGCCTGCACGCGCACCTTCGAATGTGTAGCTCCCCGGCCTTAGTTCGATGGTTCGGTCTGTTGTCGCGCCAACCTGCCCGACGCCGCGTACGGAAATTCTTGTAATCCCATCGGACAGGATACGAATTGAAACCTTGGTTCCATAGGCCTTCACAAGCGCTGCAACCTCTTCGCTTCGCGTGGCGAGCGAGGGGCTCAAATCGGCAATATCGCGCGCTTTCGACACAAGCGCTGATGCATGCGCAGCAACGCTCTCTGATGCCAATCGTTCAGGCTTGTCGAGCACCTTCACCATCTCGGTTTGCAGTTGATTGATCTCCCCGGCAAGTTGATAGCCGCCATTGACCTGCGGATCATCGGGCACGATTGCGCCCGCGCGCGCATAAAAATCCTCGGCAGCGATCCAGTCATCGGCACGGCGCGCATCGGCGGCCGATGCCATCATCTTTTCAAACTCCATCTTCTCGGCCAGCGCAGCAACCTGCCGGGACAGCAATCGCGTCTCGCTGCGATCCGAAAACATCTCACGCGCTGCGCTCAAATCCGCGCGCGCACTCGACAACCGGCGTGACTGAACATTCGCCAATCCGGACTGAACCCGGCCAGCATATGCCCGTTCCTTCCGTTCTATCTGAATCTCCTGGCGCCGCAACGCAAGCTCCGACCGATCGGCGTCAAGCGCGAGGGCCTCGCCAAGGTATTTTTCCTCAGCCTCCAGATCGTTTTCAACACGCGCCACCGAGGCCTTCGAGATCGCATTCAAAATCTCTGGAAGTCGCGCCACCTCAGCTTCGAGAGCCTCAGCCTCGGCCGAGTCCGGCTTCAACTGGCGGGCCCGCGTGATCTGCGGCAGGGCCTGATCATAGTTGTCTGTGTCATAAGCCGATCGCGCCTCACGCAAGGCCGCATCAAAAGCGAGATCACGTGCATCGAGAGATTTTTGGGCTTGCGACGTCGCAGCTTCCAAACCTTCCAACGCCTCGCTGTATTGCCCGCGGGAGAACTGCGCGAAGGCTGACTCTTTTTGCGCGATGACGTCTTGCTGCGTGGCGGCGTCCCAACCGGCAAAGGCAGTGGATGAAATGTCGGGCTCGATGTCCTTCTGGAAGGTCTCGAACAGCGCCTTGAACTGATCGCGCGACGCCGTGTCATCGTCGAATTGCTGCGGTGAAACCGGATTGCCTTGCGAAACCTCCCTATCCCGAGCCGTTCCGGGTGAGGGATCGGCCGAGAGACGCGTGGCATTGCCATCCGGAGCCCGCGCATCCACGCGCACAGGACTCCCGTCCTCGCGGACCGGTTCGGCAGTTACAGCTGTGCCCTCGACCTTGGGCCAGACAACAACAACCGCGACAAGAAACAGCCCAAGCAAAACCGCCGCGCCGGCAAATCCGCCAGCAACGATCAGCCGTCGCCGCCGGGATGCGCGGCTTTCCTGTTCGAGTTTTTCGAGAAGCATGGAACGCGCAGACCTAGAGCTGTACCTGCGGGGTCTTTTCCTGCTCGAAAATTTTCTGCAGAAACTCCCGCCACTGGGCAAACTGCTCCTTGGCGGTCCCCGTCAATTCGACGGTTTCTTTTTGGAACGCGATCACACGGGGGGCCAGATCGATATCGATCGACTGGCCAAGTTCCTCGAGCGCGTCGCGATGCACTTTGGCTTCCTCGCTGGTTTGGAAACTGTCCGTGAGAAGTTTCGCGCCCACAACGCCGCCAACAATGGCACCCGTTGTGGCGGCCGTAGCGCCGGCCGACGAGCTCGATCGAGCCCCCGCCATGATGGCCAAGACACTCAGCCCGATCGCTAGAACACCCAATGCAGCCTGCCCTGCCGCCTTCTCGTTCGCCTCACTTCGGGCCTCGAGCTCCAGCAAGCTTTGTTCCTGCCATACAAGGTAGCTATCCTGCATATTGGCACTGAAGGTTCGATAGTGTTCCTGCAAGCCATCAACGAACAGCTGATCGCGGACACGCACGGCCCGCGTCCGGCGGAGCATCGGGTCCGCTTCGCTCGGGAAACTGACAAGCTCAACGGTGCGGCCTGTTGCATCGAGATGCTCGGCAAACGCTTCCTCGGTAAAATTTGAACCAAAGCGCAACTCGGTCACATGCTGGATCGTCTCCAGATCGGCAACCTCATAATCTTCCAGTTCCAAAGCGATGCGGTTGGCGGCTTCGGTGAAAACCGGGTCATAAGGGTCGCGGCCTTCGTTGCGCGGATTTTTGTGGAACCCCGGATCGACGGTGTGATCAAACGTCCGGGTAAACCAGTTGTCGCCGGTGATGTCTGTCACTTCGACCTGTATCTCCACATCCTCGCCATTCGATTCGAGAATCTTTCCCAGCACGTACAAGTCGCCGGTTGCCGTCTGATCCGGCACGACGCGAACAGCCCCGAATGCTCCTGTATCCTCGAGTGCTTCTTTCAGTTTGACCGCGAACCGGTTGGCTTCTGCACGACGCAATTCGGGCCAGACACCCTCTTCCTTGAAATCCTCGGCATTTTCCGAAAGTCCAGGGTCAAAGACCGGAACCACGATATCGAGCTTGGGCTTACCCGGGTCGACGACCGCTTCACCGGTCTTGTCAAAAATTGATGACAGCTGAGGGCCCACGCTTGGCCCGCCCGCACCTGCCGTGCCAGACCCTCCCTGATTGGTGACGCAGCCGGTCAGCACCAAACTGAAACAGACCGCATAGACACCCATTCTCTTCATCAAAAAACGCATCGATCTCTCCATCACCAACCGCTATTTGACCTGCGGTAAGCCCTTATATCTGCGGTATTCGTTCCAGAGTTTCTTTTTCAGCTCCGGGTCAGGCTCGTCAATCGCAGCTTGTCGTATCTGCGCCTCCAACACACTGTCATTGTCGGATGGCGGAATGTCCTCGGGCAGCTTTCCATTGTTCAGGACACGCGTCCGGGTTCCGGCAACCGTGCCGTCGCCTGTACCGCCTCCTTGACCGGCCTGCTCTGGATCAATTTCACGACCCGCGCCCGATGCCCGCGTCTGTTCTACAGGCTCAGGGTCGGGTTCGTCTCCGGCAATATCACCTGCAGCAACAGAAGGAGACCCGGAAACTGAGGGCATATCTTCGCCTTCACCCTCGACACCCGTGGCCTGCGCCGAACCCGCCTGCGTGCCGTTTGTTCCCTCAGACCCCGAAGGGGGTGGGGTCAGGCTCGGCAAGGTTGTAACGGATGGATTTTGGCTCGGATCCGGGTCGGGCTCATTCCCGGAAATATCTCCGGGTGATGCGGAGGAAGATTGTCCTTCAGCAGTTTCGGCGGATTCACCTTCCGCAGCCGCATTTTCTGCTCCATCGGCGCCGCCGGATTCCGTTTCGGCACTTTCGGCGGGTGTTTCGGGGTCTTGCGGATCAAGCTTGTCGTCGTCGGGCGCCGCGCACTCATCATACCGATTCAGGGACCGGGTCAGGGCAAGATCCATACGCCGGATCTTCTCCTCCAGCGTCAGCCCTTCTTCATCGGCGTAGTCGATGGTCGAACGATCACATTCATCCGTGGCATTTGTGATCTGGCCGCTTCCAACCCCAGCAGATTGCGCCCATGCCGGAAGCGCCAGCGCAACCGGCAACCCCACAAACACCAAACAGCCCAATCGAAACAGGTTTTTCACCCGTACTCTCCCTCGTGACGTATTCTTTTGATGCTACAGCGGACGACCACGGAACCTCAACAAAAGTGCAGGTTACGGCTCCATATGAGCCAGAATTGTGGTTTTTTTCCGGCCATCACCCCCAAATTGGGGCCACAACGACACATTCGCCCTGATCGCTTGGCATTCGTGCCCCGGGCGTGTATGTAGACGCCTCCTCGCAAGAGGCTGCCCGGGATCGGTTGTTTTTCCCGATTCCCGGAGCAAATTCAGTCGGAAGGGGGTGATTCCCATCGTCCAGGTTGTTGTACGCGACAACAATGTCGATCAGGCGCTGAAAGCGCTGAAGAAGAAGATGCAACGTGAAGGCGTGTTTCGTGAGATGAAACTGCGGCGCTCATACGAGAAGCCGTCGGAGAAGCGTGCGCGCGAAGGCGCAGAAGCCGTTCGCCGTCAGCGCAAGCTCGCCCGCAAGCGTAAGGAACGCGAAGGCTTCTAGCCCCCTCTTTCCTTCCAGAAGAACACACGAATCAAAAACGGCCCCGGATTTGTCCGGGGCCGTTTGTTTTTGGTCGTTGATGTCGAGATGCTAGTGACCGCCGCCCTTGAGCGTCTTGACGATGTTCTCGCACATCTTCTTGGCGTCATCGAACAGCATCATCGTGTTGTCCTTGTAGAAGAGCGGGTTGTCGATACCGGCATAACCCGAGGCCAGCGACCGTTTGATGAACAACACCGTACCCGACTCATCCAGATTGAAGACCGGCATCCCGTAAATCGGGCTGGACTTGTCGGTCTTCGCAGCCGGGTTGGTGATGTCATTCGCACCAATCACGAAGGTCACGTCGGTCGAAGAGAAGTCCGAATTGATCTCATCGAGTTCGAGCACATCGTCATAAGGAACATTGGCTTCCGCCAGCAACACATTCATATGCCCCGGCATACGCCCGGCAACAGGATGGATCGCATAACGAACCTTGACGCCCTTCTCTTCGAGCACGCTGACCATCTCGGCCAGCGCATGCTGGGCCTGAGCCACCGCCATGCCGTAACCCGGAATGATGATGACGGAGTTGGCCTGTTCCATAATGAAGGCTGCATCTTCGGCCGAGCCCTGACGCACGGTGCGATCCCCCAGGTCTTCCATGCCGGGAGCAGCGGCTTCACCACCAAACCCGCCCAGGATCACACTGAAGAACGAACGGTTCATCGCCCGGCACATGATGTAGCTGAGGATCGCGCCCGAGGACCCGACCAGGGCACCCACAATGATGAGGGCCGGGTTGGAAAGCGTGAACCCAATCCCGGCTGCAGCCCAACCCGAATAAGAGTTCAGCATCGACACCACAACGGGCATATCCGCGCCACCGATTGGCAGGATCAGTGTCACACCGATGATCAGGGACAAGATCACAATCGCCCAGAATGCACTCGGTGATTCCGTCGCCGCCAGCCAGATCACAGCCACCACCAGAGCAACACCAAGTGCCAGATTGACCATGTGCTGGCCCTTGAAGACCAGCGGCTTGCCCGTCACCAGGCCCTGGAGCTTGCCAAACGCGATGATGGAACCGGTAAAGGTGATGGCACCAATGGCTGTCCCAATCGACATCTCGATCAGGCTACCCATATGGATGTTGCCCACGCTCCCGATGCCATAAGCCTCGGGTGAGAAAAACGCAGCACCGGCCACGAGGACAGCTGCGAGGCCAACCAGTGAATGGAAAGCAGCGACAAGCTGCGGCAATGCGGTCATCGCGATCTTCAAAGCGATGATGGCGCCAATGGCACCGCCAATCGCAATGCCGATCACAATCGCACTGAGCGACGTCACGCCTGGCAACGCGATCGTGGTCAGGATCGCTATCACCATGCCGGAGATGCCGTAAATGTTGCCCATCCGCGCGGTCTTGGGCGAACTCAACCCCTTCAACGCCATGATGAAACAGACGCCGGAGACCAGATACGCAAATGCAGTCAATGATGCAGACATATCGAGCGCCCTATTTCTTCGCGCGGTACATCGCGAGCATTCTCTGCGTCACGATAAACCCGCCAAAAATATTCACCGACGCCAGAATGACGGCGATAAATCCGAAAATTTTCGAGATGTTCCAGTCATCCGGTCCGGCCGCGATCAGCGCCCCGACGATGATCACAGAGGAAATCGCGTTGGTCACCGCCATCAAGGGCGAATGCAGAGCCGGTGTGACGCTCCACACGACGTAGTAGCCGATGAAACAGGCCAGCACGAAAACCGTGAACAGGAATACAAAGGGGTCGCCCGCGCCGGCGGTTTGCGTGAGGGCAAGCTGAGTTGCCTCCTGCGCAAGTCCGGCTGCATTCTCAGCAACCGTCGCGGCCTCATTGGCCAGACGCGCTGCGTTGTCAGCGAGTGTCGAAGGATCCATGGATCAGGCTCCCTTCTCGGTTGAATCTGTTTCCGAAGCGCTGTCCGAATCGGACCCAGCATCTTCAGTGGCGACCGGTTCGGGCGCCTTCTCCTCTTCCGGCAACAACGCGGGATGAACCACCTTGCCGTCACGCGTCAGGCAGGTGCCCTTGATGATCTCGTCTTCCCAGTCGATATCGATCTTCTTCCCTTCGGTATCGACAAGCAGTTCAACGAAGTTCATCACATTGCGCGAATAGAGCGCCGAGGCATCTGTCGCGAGACGCGATGGAAGGTTGAACTCACCGAGAATTTTGACCCCGTTGGCCGTAACCGCGATCTCACCGGGCTTGGTCTGCGTGACGTTACCGCCCTGCTCCGCCGCAATATCAACGATCACTGATCCCGACCGCATGGACGCGATCATGTCGTCATTCACCAGGGTCGGCGCAGGCCGCCCCGGGATCAGGGCCGTGGTGATCACGATATCCTGGTCCTTGATATGTTCCGCGATCAACTCAGCCTGACGGCGTTTGTAATCGTCCGACATTTCCTTGGCATACCCACCAGCGGTTTGTCCGGTGTCGCCCTCATCGGCCTCAACCATAATGAACGTGGCCCCAAGGCTCTGAACTTCTTCCTTCGAGGCCGCGCGCACATCGGTTGCCGAAACGATGGCCCCCAGACGGCGCGCAGTTGCTATCGCTTGCAGTCCGGCCACGCCGGCCCCCATCACAAAGACCTTGGCGGGATTGATGCGCCCCGCGGCGGTCATCAGCATGGGCATCGCCTTGCCGTAATTGGCCGCACCGTCAATCACCGCCTTATAGCCGGTCAGGTTGGACTGAGAGCTCAGCACATCCATGGATTGCGCGCGACTGATACGCGGCAGCATTTCCATCGAAAACGCAGTGATATTCCGCGCCGCATAAGCATCAACTCCGTCCCGGTCTCCGTAAGGATTGTGCAGGCCGATGAGGAAAGCCCCGTCCGGAATGTCAGACAGGCCGTCATCCCCGGAATCCTGGGCCAGCGGGCGTTGTACTTTCAAGACGATATCAGCACCGGCAAACACTTCGGCGCGCGTCGCACCGACGGTCGCACCGGCTTCGACATAAGCGGCATCAGAAATCGAAGCGGCTTCACCCGCTCCACTTTCCACGGCCACATCGAAACCCCATTGCAGGTAACGCTTGATCGTATCGGGTGTCGCCGCAACACGCCGCTCGTGCGGGCGCCGCTCTTTGGCAATCGCGATCTTCATAACGTGAGGAACCTCGGTTCGGTCGAACTCATTGGGACCCGGCCTATGCCCCCGAAAGTGGCCGGTCACAGCGCAAATTTAGGGCGCGGATGGAATATGCCGCGCCGTTCCCGGCAGAGCAACCCGGCACATCGTCCTGTGTGTTTTGTCATTTGGGCACAATCGGAACAGAACATCTCGAATATGGTGCAAAACTAATCTGTTTTCGTAAAAATGACGTACCGATCAGGCAACCTCCTGAAAGGGCTCGAAGATGCGCAAGACACCAAAAGCCAACCTTAAATACTTCATGGTCGCCGCATTGCTGACCCTATTCGCAGCGCCGGCCGCACAAGCGCAGAGTTTCGAGCGCGGGCTCTCGGCCTATAACCGGGCCGACTATGACACCGCATTGCGCGAATGGGACGCATTGGCGCAATTCGGTGACCCAAAGGCGCAGTTCGCCCTTGGCCTCATGCACACCTTCGGTCATGGCGTGCCCGAAAGCGATATCAACGCGATGGACTGGTATCAAAGAGCGGCCAACCGCGGACATTCCGGCGCGCAACTTTTTCTGGGCCATGGATATGAAACCGGGAACGGTGTCGAACAGGATTACGAAATCGCCTTCCAGTGGTACCTGCGCGCGGCCGAGCAAGGTCTGGGCAGAGCACAGAATAATCTGGGGCGGCTTTACGAGTTGGGACATGGCGTCGAGGTCGACCTTGATATCGCCACCTATTGGTACGAGGAGAGTGCGCGAAGCGGTAACGCCAATGCGCGCAAAAATCTCGCGCGCCTGTCCAGCAACACCACGACCAACGAGTAACGCAGATGCCCGCGCTGTGGGCGTCAGGTCCCGCATGCCGCTCCCCCACACGGTCGAGGCCTCGGTTTTTCGGACTCGCGGCCTTCAGCCTTGCAATCGCAACAGCCGCAACGAACCCCGCACAGACCAGCACGGCAGAACCTCTCATGGACGCATACCGATGGAATAAACGTCCCGTGATTGTCGCGGCACCCAACGCCAATGCATCGCTCGTGCAGGACCAACGCAAAATCCTGTCTGTACAAAAACACGCCCTGCAGGCGCGAGACATGGTGTGGATCGAGATCTTGGGAGATCAGGTCACAATTGATGGCAAGGCGATGCCGGACATAGCCGCATCGCAGATCCGGGATATATACGGGATCAGGAAAGGGGAAGCACTTGCCCTTCTTGTCGGCAAGGACGGGGGCGTGAAGATGAAAAGCCCAACGGCGATCTCCGCCCATGAGCTGTTTGAAACAATCGACGCCATGCCGATGCGTCGCCGGGAAATGAATACAGGAAACTAGCAACGCATCCGCATGACAGGTCGGCGGGTGGTGGTAGACTGGGCATGCACCCGTCACCCAGACGGCACCATACACCGGACCCGTCTCATTCTTCGCAAACCACCAAAAATTCCCCTGCTGACCGTACTCATTTCGAGCAGCGCGATTGCGTACAATCTGTTTCTGCCATCCATGCCGGATATCGGGCTGGTGTTCGGGGTGTCGATATTCACCGTGCAATCCACGTTGATCGCATTCCTGGTGGCCTACGCGCTGGCGCAGTTCTTCTATGGCGGGGTGTCGGACCGTTTCGGACGTCGGCCGACCTTATTGTGGGGCCTCGCGATCTATGTGATCGCAAGCCTGCTTTGCGCCTTCTCGACTTCAATCACCATGCTGCTGCTCGCGCGCATTCTGCAGGGTATCGGCGCGGCCGGGTCTATCGTCATGGTCCGTTCGATTGTGCGCGACCTGTTTGATCGCAAGGATTCAGCCCGCGCGCTCGCCGTCATATCAACGGTCATGGTGTTTGCGCCCGCAACAGCACCAGCGATCGGCGGCTATCTGCATATCCACTTTGGCTGGCAATCATCTTTCTTTGCCCTCGCGATCCTGGGGACCGTGCTCTTTGTCTATTGCGCCTTGCGTATGGCAGAAACCAACCGTCCGGCCCACGCCGATTTCATCTCGAATCTCCGGGCCATGATCCAGGGTTACCGCGTGCTGATCGGCGAGCGCTCCTTCATCGCCTACAACCTGAATATCGGATTTATCGGTGGTGCCATTTTCGCCTGGTTTGCTGGTGTTCCGATTGTGCTGATCGACAGTTACGGCGTTGCCCCCGACACCTTTGGCTACTTGATGCTGACCGCAACATCGGGCGCATTTTGTGGCTACGGCAGTGCGATCTGGCTCACCGGCAAGCTGGGGGTCAACCGGATGATTGTGCTGGGCACGAGCATCGGCATGGCTGGCGCGACCCTTTATCTCGTGCTCCCGCTGATGGGGATTTTCACACCTGTCGCCGCAATCTCGCCGATCTTCATTTTCAATGTCGGGCTGGCCATGACATTCCCCAACGTGATGGCCGCAGCTGTCAGCGTGCGACCCGAATATGCCGGAACCGCCGCTGCGATGAACGGCCTCATGCAGTACGGCATGGCCGCAATTACAACACTGATCGTCGGGCTGCTGCCGCACGTGACGCACCTGCCACTTGCATGGGTCATCTTCCTCTCCCAGTTGGCGGCATTCGCCGCCAGTATTGTGGGTTGGCGCGCACGTCCGCAGGAATAATTACCCACAACCTGCGGTTGCGATTCATTACAATATTAACAATATTGAGTTGTCAGTATGACGTCCGCCGTCATCCGCAAGTTCTTATTGCCCGCAGAACGCGCCCGGCTGGCGCAGCTGCACCAGAGATCGCCGAATGCCGGTACACCACCTCGTCGAAAACCGGACCCAATTGCTCGTGTTTCACTTTTTCGGGGATGTTGCATATCAGCAGGTTGCTGAGGCCGCACAGGCCATCGCGCAATCTTCGAAGCCCGCAACAACCTATCGCAGCCTGCTTGTGTTTGACGGATCCACCGATCTTTCAAAAATTGGCCGACAGGAGTTACAGGCGATCAAGTCCATCATGAACACCACCCATGACGAAGCATCTCTGCAGCGCCCGGCGGGCGCCATCGTGATTGACGGGTCTCTCGATGCCGGGATCATCATGCCGTTGTGGAAAGCGATCTGCGACGAAGATATCGAAACCGAAATCCACTATCGATTTTTTATTGAGGTCACGCCAGCGCTTGCATGGCTGGACGTGCTTGAAACGCCCACCCTGCGCAGAATGCTGGCACGGCCCCAATAGTTCTCAAGCAACAACGCTGTTCAGCCACCATAGAAGACGTTCTCGCCCAGTTCGTTCATATGTAAGCCGAACGCATCGGAACGCCCATCGATCTGCGCACCACCATGCACAGCACGGACCTCAGCAATGACGGTGTGATGATCCCCCTTCTCAACGATCTCGACAACGGCACACTCAACACATGCTGCGGCAGATTCCAGGACCGGCGCCCCATTCGCACCGTTGTGAAACGCCTCACCACTGATTTCCCCCCGGAAACCTCAGCCGGCTTGAAGAACTTAAATGCCAGCCCCTGCTGGCCCTTGCCGAGGAAGTTCAACGCGAATCCACCGCTTTCCTTCAGCGCCACATAAGCACCTGAGTCCGGTTTTACTCCGAGCGCGACGAGAGGCGGATCAAAGGACACTTGCGTCACCCAGTTGACCGTTGCCGCTGTGATGTCTCCGCCAGAAGCGCGCGCGGTCAGAACATAGATTCCATAGGGAATCATGCGCAGAATTTTCTTTTTGAGATCGGAATCCATTGCGGCATGCCTGTCTGTTTCGTTGAACTGCCAAGCACGATGCTGCAACGAGCGACCGCATCGAATGATCTGAATCAATTCCCGGCTGTGCTTCTGCTCCTAATCTGTTTCCAATCATCGAAACGGAGACAAACATGTCACTCAGCGCCCTTGATCATTGCTCGATTCGCACAACCCACCTGCCCGAAACACGGGCGTTCTTTGTCGATATCCTCGGCATGGACGATGGTGCACGACCGAATTTCGATTTCCCGGGACACTGGCTCTATGTCGGTGACAAACCCGTTGTTCATCTGATCGGGATTGACGCAGAATCTCCAGAAGGGCTCGAAACCTATCTGGGTGGAACGGTCGATCCCGATTCACTGAAAGACGGTTCAGGTGCATTTGACCATATCGCGTTTCGTGCGAAGGACCCATCCGTCCTGATCCAGCGTCTTCGCGAAAATGGCTGCGACTATCGCGAACGTATGGTTCCCGATCTTGAGCTTTTCCAGATTTTCGTGGAAGACCCCAACGGCATAACAGTCGAACTCAACTACTTTAACGCGGAACAGAAAACGGCCTGAACTCGCTCCGGTTTTACGCCCGAAAAAACTCCACTGCCTAATTCTTATGCGTTAGATAAACTTTAACAAAATGCTCCGAGATTGCGTCCAATCGCAAATTCAACGGGGAATATGGTCGATCCAAATTCTCCGTTCAACGAACCGGAGAAATAGACGTGACCGACCAAACAATCACCGAAACCAAACCACAGTCAGTTGGACTGCTGGGACGACTGTCCATCAATCAGAAAATTATGTTGGTAGTTTCCGTCTGCATCACATTTCTTATCGCCGTCGGTGCCTCAGGCATTGTGACAATGGAAAGAACCAGTGGCGAGCTTGTCAACATTGCTGAAGTTGACCTTCCCGCAACTCAGGAAATCACAAACGCCACGATCAATCAGCTTGAACAGGCGATCGAATTTGAACGCGCCCTGCGCTCACAGGGTATTAGCTCTCATGGTGAGGCCATGGACACGCTATTGGCCGAGTTTGATGCGTACTCAGAAAAGGCTGTGGTCGCAATCACGGCGGCGGAAGAAATTTCCCGCAGCTCTCTGGCTCACAACCCTTCCGCAAAACAGAAAGCGGAGTTCGAGCACGTTCTGGAAATTCTCGACGAAACCAAACTCAAACACGAGGCCTATGACACCGAGGTCCATCTGGCTTTCGAAATGATCACAAACGGTCGCGCAGTTGAAGTCGGCGAGATGGTTGAGACGATCGAGTCTCATCAATCCGAACTCACTCACATTCTTGAGAATCTGACGGCCGAACTGCAAAACTTCACGGGCAAGGCGGCCCTTAAGGCGGAGCATGACGAAAAGACCGGGGTTATTGTCATTCTCGGCATCACCCTTGGCTCCATAGTATTTGGTTTCGGATTGGCCATTCTGATCGCCCGCATCGGAATCGTGCGCCCGCTCAACCGTACCGTCACAGGAATGGATGAACTTGCGCAGGGCAATACTGACGCCGAAGTTGCCGTAAACAGTCGCGATGAAATTGGTACCCTCGCAGTTGCGTTCACAACATTTCGTGAGAAACTCATCGCCAA
>Ga0181561_10002020_pt1 | contig 18009 bp, 17 predicted proteins | sample 011ome_19_FD_133760 | JGI IMG/M metagenome (GOLD analysis project Ga0181561, IMG submission 133760) | Coastal salt marsh microbial communities from the Groves Creek Marsh, Skidaway Island, Georgia - 011510BT metaG (megahit assembly) | ecosystem: Environmental > Aquatic > Marine > Intertidal...
CACTTGTACTCACTCCAGCAACTTGTTCTGAGCGTACTGTGCCGCCCGTGTTGGCACACAGACTCAATGTATCTCGATCAGCACCGTACTCCCAACCGCCTAGCGCACGTCGTACTTCGACTGGTAAATCCGAATCGCCATAGTTATGATCACCTGATGCAGTTTCAATCGTATGGCGAAGATGTAATTCCATCCTCGCTCTTCGAATCTCGTTTATGTAACGCCTCCAGGTTCGTTCATTGAAACCGTAATTGAAATACGCATCAGCGTCTATCCCGCGCTTTCGCCAAGGTGCAACGTCAATATTATCTAAATCCACATCGAAGATTCCTCCGTGACCTAGCTGCAAGAACTCTTTATATTCATCAGGTGGAATAAAACGCGCTCCCCCTTCTCCTCCTGGTAAAATCCGTTGTCCTAGACTGTTGAAGCGTGCATTGGCTATTTGGCCGTTATATGTATTCCAGCGGCCATCGGGTAGTTGACTTGCAATATTCTCACGCGCTACATTTGGTTTGCCAGGTGGCGGTTTTGGAGTTTCTCTCTGCACCGTACTACCCACTCCCTTGAAAGACACACCTTCAATGTGACCTATAAAGGGATGTTAGATACGATCCAATGATAGCACGATCGATGTGAACATACCGTGCTGATCATCTTTTAACGCAAACAAATGTTGCTCTTGCCGACGCTCGTCAGGCTCCGACGAAAATAACTGAAACTAACTTGAGTATACCGAAGCGTGAGAAAAAGAGTTTCGAACCTCACTGTATATGTTTACGTCACTGCTCTCCGCCATATTACGAGTAAAACTGGCTCGTACTACGACCACGAAATGCAGTGGATCGGACGGTCGCGATGCGATCGTATTACAATTGCACGGGCGAAGGGTGTAAGAACTCGAATACTGTTCGAGTTGGCAAGGACCGCCAAGTGCTGCCCAACATCATTACTAGTATCTGTTGTTTTTACTAGGTACTATTTAGAGCATTTTTTGACGCTCTACGACTGAAGAGAAAATTTAAGAAAACAAAATAGTACTATTGTTGTACAATATTGAATATTTCGGCATCTATTCATGGACAAAAAGTATTAATAAAATCTTAAAAAGTAGCAATAAAATCTTAAAAATCGGCTATCTCATCGGCCTAAATAACGGATCAACAAAAAGGACAGTGACCGAGCGAGCAAGCAAAGTGAGCCACAACAACAGGTCTAGACAACACCCAGCATCCGACCAGCTATTCATGTTTCATAGAAACTTATCAAGCAAGCATGTCAGCGAAAGCAATCAGTAGGACGTCAAAGTTGCTCCCAAGAGTTCTTGTCCCGATCGTATCTGCTTTAGGTTCTATAGTTCAACCGGAACGAGCAGACTTGGTCGGTATTTCGAACGAAACAATAGGTTATGTCACTTACGAGAAGCTTCTCGCTCAAATGAAAAGTACTGCGCAAGGTAGAGAACTTCTACGTCGTAAACCACGCATCGCTGAAGACACTCTTCTCCTTGCTAAAAGTTGTTCACCCGGAACACTTGGGAAAATGTATGCAGAATTCATGGAAATAAACGGCTTTCACCCTGAAGAGAGGCCGCCTGTGAGATTTACCGACGGTGAGCAATTAATGTTCGTGGCTACGAGAGCGCGAGAGATCCATGATATTTTACACGTTGTTTTCGATTGTCCAACAAACTTGAAAGGTGAACTTGCACTGAAGGCAATAGAATTTGTACAATACGGCCTACCTGCTCACTGGGCATCGACTTATTTTGCGGCAAGTAGACTTTCAATCGCCGAACGAACCTTATTAGAAGGTCGGATCTTACCATGGGCCATTCGTACTGCTGGTCGTACACCAAATTTGATCTGCTATGATTTTGAGCGTTTGTTTGACGTCCAAATCACACAAGTTCGGGCAAAGTGGCAAATAAATCATTTTCAAACATCATGACTTATTTTATTAACAAATGGATGAATATGTAAAACATAAAACACAGCGACGAGCTGATCAGGATGGCGGCGATGGCTAAAGATGTGACCTGCTGAAGCAATGAAGGCCTGGGGTGAAGAACAGTGTCTCACTCACCTTTGTCCTACTCATACTGTACTTATTTTCGACGTAACTCAAGGCAGTTGACATTGGGGGAGATAATAGAATGGCGAGCCATACTCGCAATATTTTGGTGATTTGACTGCCTGTCTACATGAAAGTTATAATGGTATTCAGACTGTAAACTTTAAACTTGACTTACCCATACAACAGCAGTTATCTGTAAGAGATGTCTCCAGCTTTGGAAGCCTCCTAACTAAAACGACGTTTACTTAAGTCAATATAAGAATCTATGTGAACAATTAGTTATCCTCACAGTCTGCAAGCAGTAGATCACAGCAAAAGTGTAATAGCACGAGTTCAGCAACCCGTAAGCAACAACTCCAGCAGGACCAAATAATTTGAGGCGCTCAACTTGCTTATTGAAATATGCACTGTGGCCGCTCGACATAAGAGCATACATGAGACTGTACTGTGAATGAATTTTGTACCTTAGCTGTATTTGGGCGCTCGAAGGCTTCATTTTTATTTGCTTCTTGTCAATACGAGTGGAAGTTGCTGTGTTCTCACGTTCTGCTTCAAGGTTGTGCGATACATCGTCGAAGTTAGTCCAACAAATAATTCGCGAAATAGTGTGGCTACGCGAAATATATGCGTCAAGTTTATACGAAATTCTGTGCGCTCGTTTGGCCAAACTTAAGCTCCGCTGGCTGTAACCGTTCAGTTGAGGTGTAACGTGAGGCCTCAAGTGACTTTCCGCGGTGCAGTGCGTAGAAATAGCGTGCATTGAGATTAATCCCTAATTCTTCGCATGACACCTCTGTGCTGAGCAATCAAGGATCTTGGTTTCGCCTACGCGGGAGGGACGTCCAGGAGAAACGACCGGCCATGATGACGGATTTTATTTTCGCGACTCTAGATAAACGTTTTTCGGACACATGGCACGTACATTGTATGATTTATTTACTATCTATATGAAGAAGGGTTTGAACGAAAACAGCTGAACTATCTCGCTATCTATAACTTCGATTTCGCAGGCGATTTAGCCAACTCGTCGCGATAACCACGGAAATTGTAAACGAAGGCGGTGAAGTAAACAAAGGATGTAATCAAAACACACCGGGCGTTGACGCCGGGCGCGAAACGACCGCGCGCCGCGCGTGAAACGCGCGTCCGACGCACGCGATTGGTAACGGTATTATTTAGCACACAGCACGAAATTGAGTTGAATACGACACCTATGTATTTTGACAAGCTGATGAATTTCGTTGGTTCGCGATTGGTGAAAGTGTTGTACCATAGCCGTGTATTTCTAAGGCATCACCCGCTGTTTGGCGGCGTGTCGTTCGCGGCGTATATGCGAACCCGGAAATCTGTGTAAAATTTCGGCTCGTGGAAAAGTAATAAAACTTGTTGGCGCTCCATGTGTGATGCGGTCGGTTGGACAATACTGTGATAATAAAAAGGTTATGAACTTAAATAATAGAAGCTCTTTGTCACCGTAGTAATCATGATAATAGACAGAAACCGCGCAGAAAGGCGGAGAGGGAGGGAGGGAGGAGAGTTTTGGTGAGCCGGCGGAGCACTTCGTAAATCTTGTTATGTGAATCCACGAAGCTTCATATCGCTACGACGTCGGAACATGTTTTCCATACCGCTGTCTCTACCACGAGTGGACTTAGTGGCTTAGTTCACTAGGCTACTCTACGGGGAATGTTAAGGGAAACTTTAAAGGCATACGCACGTAATTAAACTCTCACTGAAAAGTGTAACCTGAAACTGTATCTACGGTCATATGTTTGGAGCAGTCACCAAAGATGAACTAAAGCACGTTCGTAGCGCACGTCGTTGGTACACTCAGTCAAAACTCTTTTTAAGGACTCAAAGGAAAACTTTGGGAGGAGTGGGCAGTTTAAGATCTCAAACGTCTAGAACAGGTGGATCTATACCCTCAAAACTAGTGGAGCGTGAAGGTAAATATCCTGTAAAAGTTGTTGAAGTAGAAAACTGGCGACTATGGGCCCGTACTTTAGCTTCAGCGCAAATTAAAAATTTCAACTCGCTCGATGGAAGTCCATCCGTTGAAAATCTATTTCGTGAGATCGATTGGCTTATTGAAGATAATGTAGCGGCCATTAGACACATGGGTAGCAACACTTTTGAATCAAAGAAAGGTATTCTTGTTTTGCGCGAGGCAAAATTTGGTCCACCGATTGACGAACTCATGCTACGAGAAAATTTAAATTTCATGGGGATGCTTTGGAAAAAGCGTCTGGTCGATCGAATACCGCTACAATATCTGACGAACACGGTGCACTGGAGAGATCTACGACTCACAGTCAGTACTTCAGTATTAATACCACGTCCTGAGACTGAACTACTTATAGATTATGCCCGTGAAGTACTGCAGGAGTTAAAAAGTGCAGTTCATCGTGATTCGTATTTACCAGAAGGGGCATGGATAGATCTAGGTACTGGCTCCGGTGCTTTAGCCATAAGTATAGCAAAGGAACTGCGAAATGTAGCTACTTGCCCACGGGTGTATGCAACTGATATTTCGGTTGAGGCGGCTGAAATAGCGAAATATAATATTTTAGAAAATGGTGTTGCAAACATCGTGACGATAACTACGGGATCATGGTTCGAACCTTTAGATACGAACTTAGTATTCTCTGGTATCTTGAGTAATCCGCCGTACATTCCAACACACAAGTTGGCCTCGTTGCAGCCAGAAGTTGTTTTACATGAGCCTCATATAGCACTTGATGGTGGAACAAATCAGGGAGAAACTTTGTTAATCAATATATGCAAAGATTCTATCTCGCGGTTACTTCCTGGTGGTTTTCTTGCGCTGGAAACTCACGATCTGGAGCAAGCTAAGATTGTTGCCGAGTATCTGCGCAATACCGCCTGCTTTTGGAACATACGTGTCCGTAGGGATTACTGTGGTATAGGTCGATTTGTTACTGCCAGGAAAAATATGTAATTTGGCCACGTGTGCGTGTATGTTACAAAACTTGCTAGTTGCCTCACTCGTAGGTGCTCATCTCTTTACTTGAACTAACTACATTTGTTTTCATCAAAAGTTTTGTATTACTCTTTTCAACTTTGGGGCCGTGGATGGGCGCCTTCACCAAATGTATTTGCTGCTGTAATTCAATCTTTTCCGCCCGTCGTTTCTCATCAGATCTGCCCTTCATTCTATTTTCATAGAATCTCTGTTCCCGCCGGACCCGTATTCCTTCAAGTGTCTGCATCGCCTTCAACGTCGCACGAGTGATCTCTCTATCGTACTTCACAGGACGATTTCGCCGCCGCTCAAAGTTGAACGAACTATCGCCGCTTAGATCCTTTCCATGTATGACGCGATATGCTTTCGTCCATTTTACTTTACGGGGATTCCTCTTCATCTTAAAGTTTTTGTGACACTTCGAGCGACAGAAACGAAATAATTTCGAATCATTTCGTACGAAGCAGATGCCGTGACCTGGATAAATATTTGAGCTACAAAACCAACATTTTTCAATACGCATTGCCACTTGTAACGCACGAAGAATCCGCGAGCTTTACGTTGAAAGTGGCGGCGCCGGCTGCGTGGCTGCGTACAAAACCTCTTTGACTCGCTTTTTTGTGTCGAGGCACAATCTATCAAATTCGGTCTCATGCGACTGTTATATGTAGTAAAAATAGAAAGCCTATCTCAAGTGATTTGGTCATAACTGTGCGATTTTGTTGGTGGTATATATGTCAATGTTACATGATATAATCGCATGACTAAATATTCCAGTATCACGAATTTGTGTTCGGCTTTTGCTCACGGCTGGCGGTAGGACATGACCGAAAAACCCAAGAAAAGCCTTAAGAAATAGAGGAAAGTCAACGCGCACTTTCATCCGTTGCACATCGCGTCAAAAGCGCGACTACCAACTGCGTCTCTGTCTTGTGCGATTCGCAAGCTCTAGAGTTACACGGGCTCAAAAGACAACTCTCCATGTTTCCTTGTGATGGACAGCTGCACGTTGGCTCTCAAAAAGTCAGCCTACTATATAAGCCCATTCAAAGCGAAATCTTAAAATCAGAGCATATTCGAAAATGGTCAGCATTCGAAAGAAGCATTATCAAACCAAGCTGCCTAGCCAGGTGTTCGTTTACAGCATACAGCACTGACCCAGTGCTAGGGTGAGCAATGTACAGCAATTATTCAGTAACTTGCCCCTCAATAGATGTTATAGAACGAATGACACTTTACGGGCCATGCATGGTGACTCTAGCCCAGCGTTTGTTGCATCAAATACTGAAACCTCTTCCACGAGTGAACAGGTAAACGTGCTTCCTTTTGTATTCAACCTCGAAGTCAACAATAGATGCTTTCTCCCAGCAGCCTAGCTTGCAAACGGGATCAGAGGACAAAAATGTTTTCCAGAGTGTACAAAAGACAGATGTACACGGAGTGGTTACAAATCACAAAGTCTCAAGGCGAGTTATGTGTCTGATGAGTGATACTGGAGGCGGACACAGAGCAAGTGCACAAGCGTTGAAAGACTGTTTCACACTAACATACGGTACGAAATAAACGATGCTAACCATAGTGAATTATTTATAAGATGAATTCTCACATTTTCGTATTCAGGGGATGAATTTACCGTGGATATCATTGATCTGTGGAGTAGCAACTCGCCTTGGCCATTCTGCAACATGCCAAAGAGCTACTTCTTCCTTGTGAAACATCCGTGGTTATGGCGACTCAATTTTCGATGCTCTGAGCCCAAGCTCATCCATGAATTTATGTTCAAGGTAAATTCAACATCATTGGATGCAGAGCTACCACACTGTCTTCCACGACGAACAGCTCAAGAGTCCAACACTCTTTGTAACTTCTCTAAGAGCCTGTCTTTAGGGATACACTGCAATCGTTGCTAAAAGTTTCAGCGAGGCTTTCAAGAAAATAAATCCCCATCTTATTATCAGTGTTCATCCTTTAATGCAGCATGTTCCGGTGAGCACAGCTTCAACACTATGCAAAGTTCTACTGACTACGCATCACAGATTAATGTATTACAGCAAATGCAGAAACTGTACAAGACACCTAAAGTTCCTTTTGCAACAGTTGTCACTGATCTAACACGCTGTCACGCAACGTGGTTTCACCGGGTAACTAATGCGGGCTATTCACTTGCTGAACTAGTGACCATGTTGACACGCAGGGGGTAGACAAATGCTTCGTAGCGACAAATTTGGTAGCACGTCAAGCTTTGAAACTTGGCTTGAATGCTGGCCAAATTATCTGCCATGGTCTTCCTATTCGACCGTCTTTCTCTGCGCCGAAACGTCTGTCTAAGCACGCACTCAGAGATAAATTAAATCTTGATACAAGTGCTTCAACTGTTATGATTGTTGGAGGAGGAGAAGGGATGGGAAAATTGGAAGAAATCGCTTCAGCTTTAGCTCAAGAGTAAGTTTTCATCGAACTTTAACATATCTCGTTCCCGGTTGGAACGAAATGCACAGCTGCTGTACTCACACGTTTCTCATTAGGCGCGGAAGTTGTCAACAAGTGGTGGTGATATGTGGACGGAATACCAGGCTGAGTGAGAGTCTTCTATCGAGGACGTGGCCGTTTCAAATGCATGTGAAGGTACATATTGCGGCTTGACTATATTGATTATAGCCGCATATTTTTTATTCTCTCGGTATCTCAATCTCACTCCACAGGGCTTCGTAAACAACATGTCTGAGTATATGGCTGCATGTGATTGTGTTGTTTCGAAAGCAGGGCCTGGGACTATAGCTGAGGCCATGATTTGCGGTGTCCCGGTTCTACTCAATGGTACGTGTAACATTCATAACTTCTCCAACAATTGCGAACCTTCACATTTTCTAGGCTGCATTCCTTGTCAAGAAGAAGGAAACATCCCGTTTGTCATAAACAATCGAGTTGGGGGCTACAGTGAACAACCGAAGATCATCGCCAGTATTATTTCAAGTTGGCTTGCGCCTGAGAATGCCAGCGAATTGCAGCTTATGTCAGATCGCGCGATGGCACTAGGTCGTCCTGAGGCCACTTTCCACATCGTTCGTGATCTTGCAGGTATGTCTGTAGAAATATAGGACACGTTTTTAATTGTCGAGTCCGCCGTCGCTGTCTTTTGCAAATTGAAATAATTGATGACTGACGAGTGCTCGGATATCACGTTGACAAGGCATGGTTAATGCGTGATCGAGAAAACATGGGCCACAAGAACAAGGTTCTGAAATTATATGATACGATGATGTTAAATGTTATAGACATATTTCTTATAATTTCATTAATTCAATATAATTACATTGAATTAATTTGTAGCGACCGTCTACCATTCAACTTTCACTCGTAAGCGTCGATCGAATTCGCGAATTTCTTCAACACGCCACGTAGATCAGTCGTGATCTAGTCGTGATATATTATTATCGCGGCAGTCTCTCGCACAAAAAGTGCGATAGAGAGTTCACCAGATTTTTCAGCACGATAAAAAAAATAATTCTTTTCGCATCGTCATTTTTTATTTCGAACCATCTCTAGTTGAACACGTTGTGACAGCGATAGCTTGAACGGATGATATGTAATGTGGCTTCAGCTCTGCTGAATATTTTCATGCGTGAACTAGACTCATTCAACGAGTTTTGGAACTGAACATTTTGTTCTCGAACGTCGAATAATTCTATCATGAGATGTAGGGTGGAGTGCTTTTGTAGCAACCACGCGCTCTACATCTACCCTGACACTATACGTGTGCGTCAAGCACATATTTGAACGCCCATTGAAAACTGGCCAAGGATTTCTGAGAGTTGAATCGCCGTCGTTGATCAAATCAAACATGTTAGATTTAATTCATTAATTAATTGACTGGTTAATTAAATCAATTAATTGGTTCGGCTGATAGACGTTTAGCCCCGATTAGTCAAGTACGTAAGCTGATTTTACTCGTTGGGTGTAGCGGACGATGCGTTCGATACTACGGATAGCTATTACGTACGCGCACGTCACTGCGCGGCGCTGTGGTGAAAATTACAATCATTTTGCACATGGTGGGAGAAGTAAATACGAATGGACCTTGACTTGTATTAATAGTTGGATGTTGAATTATGTTGGATCATTTATAACGCGCGCAACTAATCAATTCGGTAACGATAGCCTTTCATTTTTTCGCCAGCTCCGAATGTAATAGTAAAAGAAATCGCAGTACAGGCCAGTCTGAATGAGTCCGCTAATCCACACTATCCACTGGCGGTACCCTGGCTCGGCGACGAACCGGTACACCCAGTTCATAATGTAAAGTGTGCGGTAGCTGCCAAGCAAAAAAACATAATTACCCGTTAACGTATCTACGTTGCAAGTTCTTTGCAGAAGTACAAGTTGCGGTAGAATCGCAACAGCCTCCAGGTAGATGGAAAATGTCCATAAAACTTCGATCACCGTGAACTCGTGATTCAACACCATGGCTAGAACAAATGACGGCACTACGAGAAAAGTAATCCGAAAAGTATCTTGTTCTTTATCGTAAGTCTGACTAACGATTCTGTGAAACCGCATGTACCATATAATACAGAAACTACTCGCGATAAAAATTAACTTCATCACGGTGTTGTAGACGGAGATAAAGCTTGAGCAAAGGTCGAGATATCTAGTGACAAAAATCATAGCATACAATTCTTGAGTTCTAAGAGAAACGCCTGCGCATGATTTTGTCGCTTGAATTTTCAGAAGTAACACCTACCAGGCAAATATCAGTTGAGTTTTCACTTGGAAAAGTTGGTCATACTGTTGAATGATGAGACACTTACAAGTACACTGAAAAGATGCGTCATGTCGCCGGCTAATAGAAACGTTAGTACTTAAAGTGATGATAATAAGAATCACTTCCGATGTGAGTACATGTTCGGTTCACATAATCGGGGATGCAACGGTAACAGAAACTCACCAAAACGGAATATATTCATGGTACGTTTTCGTTCAGCCGAGTCCGCACAATTGACGTAGTGATTTTCAACTCAGTTTGGTCTGTGGTACGTTTGACTTCAAGATATGTTCGAAGACTACTGAGGGATCAAAATTATATATCACGCCCACTTGTTCGACTGATAAATCACCGAGTTCTACCAACTGCTGCCGCCCGACAACACCAACGGCTCGGGCTCGGCGTCTTTCCAGGTGGTCTCCAACTTCCTTTACAACTGGTCGAAAGACGACTACAAATAATTTTTCATATACATAGTAAATTTGGAGCCATTCCAGAACATCCCCCCAACCCCAACTTCGCTGAAAAATAAATCCAACTTAGTTGGTACCAAATTTTATCAATATACGGCAAAGGCGATTGATACTGATCATAGCACCCAAGTTCGCGGTGTAGGCCAAAGCATGCATCTCAGAGTCACCCGCCTTAGTTATCAGGGTTTTTCACGACAGGCACGACTGCACGACGCTGGCACGACAGCACGACTGCACGCAGGGCACGAATTTTCTCAAGGTGAAACACCCGGTAGCAGATGGGGTATAATGATCTGATAGTGCTAAAATGCGCAATGTATTGTGATATTTGACCGTTCATGAATCGTCAGTCGCGTAGGGACTCTCTAAAGGGGCGATATTTCCATCCATTCGACCTTTGAGGCAACAATTCGTGGCTCGTCAGTTTCAAAACACAATACCAGGCGACTCACGATTCTCGAGTTGTTCGTCGAAAATAGCAGAGGGTGTGACCGTTAAAAATATAAAGTATTAGAGTATGTGGAGGTGTTCGTATCGTTTACACAACTAATAACTTTTACTTTTGCTGGACACTGATGCAGTAATGGGTTGCAGTCAAGATTCTATGTACCTACTTAGCACTCTGCACTTGAGTCAACAAGAATTACAGGCTCTACTGAACAACTGCGTTTTGAGTGTATTTCACGTGTTGTTCAACGTTCATGGTGAACTTCACGCACGTACACCGCTCAAAAAACTCCAGCACTATGCAGTGCCTGTAAATACGACGATTACCAAGCTTCCGTTTGACACGAAAGTTTTGTTTTTTGCAACAGCAGCACAGATTTTTTGGCAGCTTTTCTCTACGAACGGACAAGTGAAGCATGAATATCCTGTAGTTATTTCAGTCGTTAGCCTATTGATCACAAACAAGGTGCTGGACTTGGCAGTGCAACCAAACCAAATATTTGATTTCTATGAGCTTTTAAACAGTTCAGTGACTGAGGGAATTCCGAGCTTGACATGTGTCGAAACGATCGATCGGGGGAAGCTCGCTCGACTTGTGTACGAAATAGAACTGGAGGCTCTGGCTGCTATAGATATCAGAATGTACACCGTGAACCATGTCCAGCAAGTCCTCTCGCTACTCTTTCAAAACATATCTGGAACAGAGCTGCACACCGCCCGCTTTGTGCTTTTATGCATCCTTATGAGTCCAAAGAAATTGGTCAGTGAGTGTGAACTCAGTAAGCAGGTGAGAATGACAACGAACGTTTTAAACAGTTTCACAAATCATGCTGATCAATTTTCGATAATTTCCGCTTTGTCTAACCTTGATGTCGTCGTGCTAGAACACTTGTGGCATATCTTATATGTGATGAAGCTATGAGTTTTACTCTGGCTGGAAAATTGGCAACAAGAGACTCTTTTGAGACGACAAGTTCGCCTTTCCAGATCGCATCACGATGAGGCGGTGGACATTTGTGTTGAACCCGTGGAATAGTACTGTTTCTCACGGCATCCGATTCCGCAGTACGCCATAGACTCAAGAGTAGAGACAATCACACTATGTATGCGCTGTGAACACGCGCGGTGATGGTGATTTGGAGCCGCCTGAAGTTGCACCTGATAAACTCGCGATGTGGTTGCGAAATAAGCCATCAACACTTCTCAAGGGGTATTTCAACGATTACGAAAAAGAGAACAATCATAAATATACTTTACACAAGGTTACAGAGTCGTGCAGGACGCCGAATCTACCTTAGCGGAGCTTGTAAATCTAGCGCTAGGAAAAATATTATTGGCCACTCCTGATGCACAGATTTCAGCTTGGAGATAGCTATTGGACCGCGCATACGCTTCCAAATCGTCTTGACGCGACCAAAAGCATTTTCAATTAGCTCTCGGCGACATGCTTGCGCCCTAGTATCGAGAATGTCCTCCTTGGAAAAGGCCACATTCTTGCCTCTTGAAAACGCAGGGTGCACAAGCCTGAACGCATCCCGTTCAAACTGTCTATTCAACCCCTCACAAAAGCCACGATCAGCTGCAATTGTTTCGGGAACGACTGCATTTTCGTCGTTCTCGTCTGTGAATGTCCTCCGGCGGATGCTGGCTCGGTGTACCGCAGAAAGCGGCAAGGCAATTCGGGTGACAGGCACCAAGAAATTTACACACATAGCGCTTCTTATAATGACTGTAAAACAAACGCTGCATATATGGGTCGTCTGGCGTCTCCATGGGAACTTCTGTCACGTCGATAATCTCATAAGGTTTCTGTCCGTATGCTTCTTTCCAATCCTCCCCAGTTGTCACCTGAATCCACTCTGGATCTATCGGATCGCCGCCGTAAGCACGTATGAACACCGTCAAAAATGATGTCATTTGTTGTAATGCACGTGTAAGTGTTGCTTTGCGCATTCCGACGAAGTATGCAAGTTGATCGACAGACAGGTCCATCTTCGCTCTCATCCACCATGCCAAAAATATATCTTCCCATTCGAAGCTCTTCTTCCGCGGCACGACCGTTTTGTGCGCATCCGTTACACTTGCGGAGTCACTTCTTCTTTGTCGTCCACGAATCAACAAGTTTTGCGTCGCGTTGCGGTCGCCCGCGTTGACAAACCGCCACAAAGCATCAAATGTTTTCAAACTTGGCCAACCTGTGAGGGCTTTGATTTGCTCATTACTGACTCTCGTCGCGCGCAAATGTCGCATAGTTATGCACAACGCTGCTCGATCATGGTCGCGCATATCTTTTCGAAACTGTTCAATCACCTCCGTGAGCAAACGAACTTCCTGGCACGCGACGTCCGCGCGCTGGTGTTCAACCCGCAGCGCTTCGCTCAACTTCAACTTTTCACAGCGCAACTTTTCGATAGTCACTTCTTGCACGCGGCACGTCTCTTCCGCCGGCCTTCCCACTTCAAACGAGTTCAAACACGTGTTTTGTGCGCGCTCGCGCGAATAAATTGCCGCAGGCGCGGATCTTCGCCGCTTAATTCCAACTCTGACACCAGCTCGTGTCGCACGCTCGCCATCATCATTCAAATTTGAAATATCCGAAAGCGGCTCCCATGCCGGCGCCTTCGTGCGCAGACGCGTCTCGCGCGGTGATATACATTCAATACGAGTCGGGTCGACGATTGGTTCGCCCGCGTACGTCGGTCGATTCGAATGGAGCACGTACGTCGGCCGTTTGTGCGCACCGCACCATCTTTGAAGACCAACGTCGGGCGGTCTCCTGGAGACCATGCTAAAGTGTGCCAGAAGAAGTGTCGCGAGGACACTCGAGCAGCATCGGGCTTCGTCATCGCGCGTAAAAAGTATTTTTCTATGTCATCACGATCCGCCTTGGGTCTGAGACCCGATAGAATCGATCTGAGCGTGTCGTCTTTCCAGTGTCTGCCGAGCGCGAACGCGAATCGCTCGACATCCTTGTCGCACTTTGGGTTCGTGCACACGCACTTGCGGGGCATTTGGCTCGTAACAACGCGCGGACACGACGCAACGGAAACAATTCTAACTGCTCACGCGCGCCTGCGGGCGGGCGCGGCCGCACCGCGCTCTGGCGGGCGCGCGAACGCGACGGTTGCGCCGTCGCGATTCGCTAAACCCCGGCGCGTTCAAAAAACACGTTTGGGGCGACCTCGAATTTCGCTAAATTTTGGCGTAAAAGGTGATTGATTACAGATGCGTCTATATACGAGAAAGTTAAAGATTGCTTTAGTGCAATGGGTCTATTAATAGCATAAAACTGTAGCTATGCGCAACATTCCCTACTACCGGTACAATGGGCGTATGACATAATATGCAACTGTTGGTTATCTACAAACAAATATTTTACCGTACCCACAGTGCGGCTGCACGAGTGTTGAGTGTTGCAACAAAAACGTTCCGCGACTAGGAGAATTGTCGCGAGCTTCAGACGTCTGAAGCAAAGACTCGGTACCAACCGTGCGGACAAAAGCGTGTGGTGATTTGTTCGAGCTTCGGAATAGCTCCTGATGTCTTCTGTCGAGAGAGAAAAGTGTACGACGAAGGGAGTTGAGACTTCAGGCAGTCAAGTGACTCTCACTAGGTAAAAGTTGCATAGGTACGCGAGGTGCTCATGAACTAAATTCTCATAGGACAAGTGCGCAAAGTGATCCGGCCAGACCATTTTACTTGAAAAAGTGTGAGTTGTTATCGCTCTACTTTGAAGTCGCCTTCGCTAAACTTTTTTGTTTGTTATTCATGTAAAAGCTAAAAAGAAAATTTTGCTTCTCATGCAAAAGTATAAAGAACTTAAATCCCAGGGACAAGTGGAAAGTTATCTTGTAAAAAAGCGTAAGAAGCGCAGCTCCGCGGGCAGAAAGTACATACCGTCCACTGCCGACTTGAACCGCACAAATTAAATGATGTGGACTGTGTCCTCAACGACCAGAACTTGATTTGCTTCCTGCACAGGCAATAGATCAGTGAAAGCATTACTCAATGGATTTGAAAACAGACCTCCATATCATGTATGACTTCCATGATCATTTCTGACCTCAAGCTCGTTGACCAAGTCGCTGCAAGTTCCAACAAGTGCGATACTTGTATGGTAGTTTGGTGCAGCATTGTTCTGTTTTGTATTTTCATGTTAGTCAGTGCCATAGCGATAGATAGATGAGATTCGCACTCGTTGAATTTTCTGCGGAAATATTGCACATCATCCTCTACAATTGTTGTGAAATCATTTATTTTAGGAACAAGTGAGTAGATGTTCGTCCTCACCTTCGACTCTCGGTAGACTGCCGCCACAGTTTGAAACCTGTTCGTTTGCTTCAATGCCATGTTTCAAAAGACGAATGGCTTCCATTGCATCAAGCTTTTCGATAAATTTAGACATTCTCATCTTTGCATGAGCTGTAGCTAAACGGATCATCGTTTCCAGTGTCCGAGCAGTGATGGGAACAGAATCAGAAGTTTTACTCTTTTCAGCCTTTATGGTACAGTGTTAATATGTCAATAGAATCAAAAACGAGAGCTCAGAGATAAAATGTTTTGCGTTTCGTACCTTCGTGCTCCGCCATGACGCATACTGGTCCGCTATGCACGATTCAGCCTCTGGAATCATTTCCTGTCCCCAAGGTCTGTCTTTCATGAAGCGCAAATACTTCTGAAGGTCACTTTTGCCCAGAAAACCAGTTTGCGGATTCAGACTTGCTTGCGAGAAAGTGAGCTGATCACTCGAGGTGTTTTCGCTGTTCCTCTGGAAATGATTATGGTACTTGGGCGGTGGTGTAAATTTGTAGACGCATCTTACCACAAGAGAACTGGTCCGTGTTGCATTGGGCCCTTGTTGACCATGTAGACCTAGAACATGAGAAGATATGCTTCGATCGACCTAACATGATAGTGAAATATGAAAAGATCGAACTCTCAAGTTAAATCGCACCGCAGCATCGGAAGTATCATGTATGACGAAAAGCAAATCAAATCTTGACAAAAGCGAGTCTGGCAAGTTGATGTTCCGCGATAGGCTTTGTGCGTGATCGTATGTTCCATACAGTGGATTTGCTGCAGCGACAACGCTACACCTCGCATTTAACGAAGCCTGAATTCCAGCCTGAATCACGAGTCACTCGTTATTTGGAAGAGTTCAAGAAGTGCTGAATACCTTTGAGATCGTCACAGTTTGCTGTTCCATGACTTCATGAATTGCAACTCGATCAATGTCGTTCATCTTGTCAAACTCATCTATACACACTACGCCTCGATCTGCAAGTACCATGGCACCAGCCTGAGTTTAATTGGGTGATAAATAAACGTCGAAAGTCAGGAAATATTTTTACCTCAAGACGCCGTTCGCCGGTCTCCATGTCGCTCGTGACTGCAGCTGTCAAACCAACACCCGAAGAACCACGCCCTGTAGTGCTTGTATACGTATTAGTTACATTCTTCATAGAAGAGCTTGAATTTCACCTTATAGAAAACGGAGCAACACCCATGACGCATCTGAGCAACTGGGATTTTGCCACAGAAGGGTCACCGACGAGAAGACAATTTATGTCTCCCCGTATATGGGTTCCGTTGAGCAAGTTTTTCTCATTACCACCGAGCAGAAGTAGAATCAATGCTTGTTTGATGGGCTGTTGAAAATAGGTATCAAATTTGCACATGTATGCCAAAGAAAGATGACGTACTTCATGCCCGCAAATAGATGGTGCCAACGACCGCCCAAGCAACTTCAGTAGTACCTCTGGCTCGAGACTACGTGCGAGTCTTTGAATATTATCCGCATCCTACTCAAAGAACGATAAAGAAACTTGAAAATTGATACGTTAAAGCATCAAAGAACCTCTAATGTAGTGTTCGATGCAGTTTCTTTTGAAAGTAGCTCGACACTGTTCGCTACCAAGACCGTTTGAAAAACACATGAGTTGCTACTCTGTGTTGGTATGACCTGCGTAGAAATATCGCTGAAGCTAAGTTGTGTGTTCTTCTCCATCGACGCACCTTGTATATTCCAACAACACTTATTCGATCCCCAGGCTTACAATAATCCACCAAGTCATCTTCAAGAATTATGTCCACTGACCGTGGTATTTGACCGGCTGGAGCATTTTCCGGCATTTCCTGGACAGATACACGTTGGTGATCGACATATATTCCAAGTCCGTATTCCATTTCAAGCATATTTCCGCTTTGATCTCTATATTTACGAGTCACTAGTTGCAGGCAAAAACGAAACTGATTATCACACCTAGTTGGACAAGCACTTCCTGTGGTCATACCACTCAACGAAGTAACATCGCGATATATTTGACCAGCAGTCTGCTTCCTGCGTTGAAATTTATAAAAACATTTCTTTGAGGTTCATAGCCAAATCATACCCTGTGTTTGGACAATATTGGACAATTTTCTGCACCTTTGGACTCACAGCCGAGCCTACACCGCATAATGAAAATCAAATCCACCACGCTCGAATGGGTAATCACTGCGTACATTTAGTTGCTATGCCTTGTACTTTGCCTATTTTATTTATGTAATTTGCCAGTAACTGCCGAGGAGAAAGTTCGTAACTTCCAAAGCTTTTCGAACATAAGCCAGTAAATTCGTTCTTTAGCTCGAACTTACCTTCCCGAAATGCCTATCCTTAAAGGAAATGTTCGAACTCTTTTAGACAGAGAAGTTACTGCAGCCTCAATCGCACAAAGTGCTGGTCCAGGATCCGCTAATAACCTTAAAGAGTACAACACCCGTAAGTTCAAGCGCCTGTTGAAACGACTCGTCATCCTTACCTGCGCGCAAGATCCGGTTTGAATGCTCTCAAGTCATTCACATTGATTATCAGTCTATTTTCTTGCTTTTCAAGCTCCTTTCCGTATTTTCCATCCTCAAACTACCCAAATCTTAAGTTGGTACTGAAACATTTTTTTGAAGTGAGGCCGTTACCGTCTGGAAAAAGTTTTCGAATTCGCGTTCCATGTGTTAATTAATTTGACGCAGGCAGATTGGACGATAGATTGGACACCCGTAATTGTCTAGTATTTGACGTTCGCTGCGCTAACAGCTATTGTGTCGTCGATACTGTTCAGATCGTGCTTGAAGTCGCAACACGTTTCAAATGTTTGAATTCTCAACGTGGATATGAAATTCAACTCTCCTCAGAATATAAGGCTTTTTATCATTTTAATATGAATGATATATCACTTATTACGATTTATGTCTCATATTATTTGCGCGTGAGGACGTGCCACATATTCGGG
>Ga0181561_10002029_pt1 | contig 17968 bp, 13 predicted proteins | sample 011ome_19_FD_133760 | JGI IMG/M metagenome (GOLD analysis project Ga0181561, IMG submission 133760) | Coastal salt marsh microbial communities from the Groves Creek Marsh, Skidaway Island, Georgia - 011510BT metaG (megahit assembly) | ecosystem: Environmental > Aquatic > Marine > Intertidal...
ATTGATTGCCTCCCTTCTTTGGTCCAGGGCATGAAAGACACTGCCCGAACTGATCGTCCCCCAGGCAAGATGGGGAGAGAGCCGGGAACCAGCCGTAAAGGCGGAATTGGGAGAAGAAATCCCTCCCGAGTAGGCAACCCCACGATCCTCTAAAAACGAATTTAAGGTATCCCAGGCGGAGCGTTCGTTGACCATTTGCAAATGATTGGAAACGGCACCCGAAAATTTGGGGAATTTCGCAATTAAATCATTCCATTTAAAGAGACTGGAAAACAGGCTTTTGTCTTCAGGCGGGCAAAGATTTTCAGGAATGGGCAAGACTGCAAGCCGGCCCCGTGGGCCCTTGGCAAGTGCCCGTCGTTTATCCTCGGCGGACATGCCACGCACCACCGTGGACCCGACCGACTCGACCCATTCCACTCCGTGTTCCCGGCACCATGCCCGCACCGCACGGTCCCGGCGAAAAGTAATATCGTTTCCCGTCTCCTGGTAGGAGCGCAAGCACTGGAAGGGATATTTTCGATACAGGGAATCAAGCTCGGCCACCACTTCGCCCACTCTTTCCACCAGTCCAGAACCACGCTTTTGCAAACTGGCAGTGAGCCCATGCAAAGCCTGCCATTGTGCCTGCAAATGGAAGACTCCATAATCCTCGGCATTAAGAACGCTTGGTTCCCAGCAAAAAAAGGGAATGACTTCCTCAGAACTTTGAGTGGCAAGATAAAGACAGTGATTATCGGTGATGCGCAGATCCCGCTTGATCCACCAGACTGTCCGCCCGACAGGTGAGGCCATCAACTTCGCGTGCGCCGGCATTTCTCCGAGCAATAAATAATCTGATCCCAAATACCCCGAAGGATCCATTTTTTTCGGTTACGAAATGGGCGCCCACAACGGGCACAGTCTTTCACTTCCAGCCGGGATTTTTTTGTACCCATCAGTATTGCAACCAGGAAACCACCAGGGCACCTGCCCAGGCAAATACCCTCCAGAAGTTGGTTCGAATGAGCCGGTCGACCACCCGATCGATCTTGCCCTCCCGCATCAATCTACGATGGCAGGGAGCGGAAACAAGAAAAGTCACTCCCCAGGCAAAGAGAACAAATAAGAGGCGGGCCCAGGCAAGATCATCGCCCACAAAAAAACAAGTGGAAGCAGAATCAAGCAACTGGGCAATCATCAGGGGAAGTACAAACCAGCCAATTTGATTACAATATTTCGGATGCCAGGTGGAAAAGCGATCTTCCGGGATTTCCCGAAAAACCGGATAGACGATGACCTGCACCAGCCCTATAAGTACAAACATGGCAAAATCGATGCTCAAGGCATGTTCATGCAAAAACTCAAGGACAGTACTCATAGTAAAATGTGAGAGAATCGATGGGGCATATAAATAACCTATGACGATATTGGGCAATCGGGCAAATCTTTGGTTTTTATTCTTTTTTTTGGGGCTTCTTGGGGCCTGTACGGAAAACAGCCCCGCAAGCATTGAAGTCTCGGATACCCAAGGGCAGAAAAACAAGCCGGACTCCTTTCGTATCCTTATTCTAGGAGATTCCCTGACCGAGGGTTATGGAGTTTCCCCCAACCAGGCCTACCCCCATTTACTTGAGCAAAAATTAAACCAGGCACTCTCCCCGAACGAGCAACCCTATGAAGTGGTGAATGGTGGAGTGACCGGTTCCACCACAAGTGGTGGGGCGTCGCGTATTGATTGGTATTTAAAACAACCTCCTGAATTTTTAATTGTCGCCCTGGGGGGAAACGATGGATTGCGTGGCATTCCATCTGAAAAATCGAAGGAAAATTTAAAAAGCATCGTGGTCCGGGCACAGGAAAAGAAGGTACCGGTCATGCTTGCGGGCATGAAGATGCCACCAAATTACGGACCGGAATATCGCAAAACATTTGAGCGTATGTTTCCCGAGTTGGCCGAGGAACTGCAAATTCCCCTCCTCCCCTTTCTTTTGGAAGGTGTCGGTGGTAACCCCAAAATGAACCTGCCAGACCGCATACACCCCAATGCCGCCGGCCATCAAATAATTTGCCAAACTGTCCACAAGCACTTGATCAAACACCTCCCGAAATTAAAAAAGTGAACCCCATTCTTAAAGTCCACCGAGCCTGCAAATCCTTCCAGCAGGGCAATCACCGTGTCGATGTTCTTGAACATCTGAACATGCATGCAAACGCAGGTGAAAAGGTGGCCATTCTTGGGCCAAGTGGATGTGGAAAGTCCACCCTGCTCTCCCTGCTGGCTGGTCTGGACAAGCCGGATGTGGGCACCGTGGAAATCGACGGGCAGGACCTTGCTAAAATGAGCGAGGATGAACGCTCCAAAACACGGTCAGAAAAACTTGGTATCGTATTTCAGCAATACCACCTGATGCGCAACCTTACCGCGATTGAGAATGTTGGCTTGCCCCTTGAAATCCTGGGTAAGGCAGATTATGCAGACCGGGCACGGGTCGCCCTTAAAGAGGTTGGACTTTCGCACCGGGTAGCCCATTTCCCCTCCGAAATGTCCGGCGGGGAATGCCAGCGGGTGGCGATCGCCCGGGCCTTGGTAACCCGTCCGTCCGTGGTATTGGCGGATGAACCCTCAGGCAATCTCGATCAAAAGACCGGAGAAGAGGTAATGGACTTACTTTTCAAGCTCTGCAAGGAGCATGAAATCACCCTCATCCTCGTTACCCATAATCGGGAACTGGCTGATCATTGTGACCGGGCACTCCTTCTTAAAGACGGAGCCCTGGGAAAACTGAAGGTATGAACTTTGTGCTACGCCAGGCATGGCGGGAAATGAGAAACAGCCGGTCATTCTGTTTCTTTTATGCCCTCAATCTCGCTCTTGGACTGATTGGATTTGTGGTGGTGGATGCTTTTCGGGAATCCATCGAAACCAAGGTGGCGAGCGAGTCGAAAGAACTCCTTGGGGCCGACCTCGCCTTGCGGGCAAGAAGGAATATCACCCATGAAGAACTGGACCGGGCACGCAGCACCCTGCCTAGCGAGACCAGGGAGGCGCGGGCGGTTGATTTTTTCTCAATGGCCGCGGGACCGACAGGCAGGAGTCGTTTGGTCAAGGTCGTGGCCATAGACCGGGGATTTCCCTTTCATGGAACTTTCAAACTCCGTTTGGGTGGGGAACGGACAGGAGATCAGATTGATCTGTTGCATGAGCGTAAACTGGCATGGATCTACCCGGAGGCCCGGGCCCAACTAGGGATTGAACTGGGTGAGGAACTGCAGCTGGGAGAATCCAAGTTTCGCATCTCTGACCTGATTAAAGAAGAAACCGGGCTTACTTTCCAACCAACCGATCTGGCACCCAAGGTATTTATCAGCCGGGATTTTTTGGAGGATACCCACTTACTGGGTGAAGGCAGCCTGGCCTATCACACCCATCTTTTTCAATTACCTGCCGGAACCGATGTCGCCCCATTTGGGAAGGGATTGGCCAAGGCACTGGACTCCCCGGAAATACGTACTTATACCCACCAGCAGGCAGGCCACCGGGCGGGCCGTCTGTTGCGCTATCTATCGGACTTCTTATCATTGGTCTCCTTGGTCGCCCTCTTTCTCGCCTGCCTAGGGAGCGGCTTTTTATTTCATGGCTTCCTGACTCATCGAATGCCCGAACTTGCCACCCTGGTCAGTCTCGGGGCGACCCGTGGCACCGCCCTTCGTATTTTCATTGTTCAGCTTTTTCTGCTCGGTCTGTTCGCCGCGATTCCTGCCACGCTCGCCTGTTCCATATTTCTGCCCGCCCTTAGTGGGGCGGTCTCAGAATTGAGCACATCGAATGTGCAAGTCTTTGTAAGCCTACGCAGTGTCCTTCTCACCTTTGGGGTGGCCGTGGGTGCCGGCTGGTTGCTCGCTCTGCCCACGCTTGGTAAAGTGAAAAGTCTCCGCCCGACAGAACTTTTTCAGGAAGCCGCCCGTCCAGGTTCCAAGCCAAACCGGTTGGGGATTCTACGGGCAATCCCCGGACTGGCTGCCTTTTGGGCATTATGCCTGGTTCAGGCCCACTCCGACAAACTGGCCAATCTCTTTTTTGCCTGTTTTTTAGGCTCATTAGTTTTACTCTATTTGCTCGGAAGGTTTGGGTTTGGACTTGGGGAAAAATTCTTCCGGCACTCAAGTCTGCCCATTAAACTGGCTGCCCGCTCCCTCGCCCGAAACCGCGCGGGTGCCCTGACCGGCTTCTTGGCCATTGGACTGGGCGTACTACTGCTCACACTCATCCCCCAGACTCACCACGGCTTGGGAGAGGAAATTGGACTGGATGATCCCAAGGGTAAATTGCCCAGCCTTTTTCTCTTTGATCTGCAGGAGGACCAACTGGCCGATGTGCAAGCACTCCTGGAAAAAGAGGGTTCTCCACTCAGCAATGTCACCCCGTGGATCCGGGGGAGAATTAAATCTCTCAAAGGCAAGCCCTATGAAAAATCAGCCAAGCAGGAGGAGGAACTCAATAACCCGGATGAACAAAGAAGGAATGCATTTCGTAACCGCAGTTTCAACCTGAGCTATCGTGACCATCTTCTTGCCAGTGAGGAACTGCTGGCCGGACGACCGTTTTCCGGCCGCTACCTTCCCGACTCAGGAATGCCTGCCGAAATTTCTGTGGAACATAAATATGCAGATGCCCTGGGGCTCGGGCTTGGAGACCGCATGGGTATTGAAGTAGCCGGTATTGTAATGGATGCGGTGGTGGTCAATTTACGCAGGGTAAGATGGACGAGCTTCCAGCCAAATTTCTTTGTGCAGATGCAACCGGGTGCCCTGGATGAGGCACCGAAAACTTTTCTCGGCACCCTTCATCATTTGGCTCAGGGAAAAAAAGAGCGTCTTCAAAATTTACTGGTTCGGGAATTCCCCACGGTTTCCATACTCGATGTTGAACGGACCGGTAAAAAGATTTTAGAGGTAGTCGGCCAAATGACCTGGGCCCTACAAGTCATGGCAGGCTTATCCATCCTTGCCGGACTGGTCATTCTCTACTGTGTGGTCAGGGAAAAAGCACGCAGCCAGAGCTGGGAAATGAATTTACAAAAAGTACTGGGCTGTACAAGTGGGCAGCTTCGCAGGCAAATATGGATGGAATTTGGACTCCTTGGAGGGTCTGCAGCCCTGATTGGGGTATGCCTGAGCCTGGGAACAAGCTACCTGATTTCCGCTCAGGTATTTGACCGGGTGTGGAGTTTCCGCTGGGACTTACCGATCCTTGTGGTTTTATGTGTGATTGGGCTCTCGGTCATTACCGCAGATTTGGGTGCCAGAAAAGCCTTACGGCAAAAGCCAGCCCGCTTACTGCAGGAAGGATAAACCCTAAAAAGGGGCCCTTGCTTTGCCCCTTGTCGAGCGGGGAATCCTAGGTTAAAATGAATCCCTATTATCCCCATGAGACGTACTCTTGAAAAAGGATGAAGGAAGAAGTCCAACAGCAGCAGAAAAAAACATTTTACCCGCTGAATGATCCCCTGCGTGATTATCTAAAAGACTATAAACGGCAGCTCGACCTGCCCGTGCATTACGAAAATCTTCTCCAGTCCGTTGATTCCTTCCCGGTGGTCAACGCAAAGAATGAAGATACGCTGTGGCAAACCATGGTGTATGATCTAAACTATGGAAAAGAAATCTTCGAGGGGTTAAAAAAAATCTATGTTCTCCTGCGCTCGGGCGGAGATGAGCGCATTCTTCCCAACCTCTATGTGGACCGGGTGGATTATTGTACCTTTGGAAACACCAAGCCGTTTAGAATAAGAATTGTTAACCAGTACAATGACAACCACGACTATTTTTATGTAAAGAAAGCAGATGCCTCCCGTGTCTACGGACTGGAACTTGAACAGTTGCTCTCTCCCAATGAAATCAACTTCCAGGTTGATAAGGATACCCTCATTGAGGAACACATCATAGGGGTGCCTGGGGATGATTTTATACGCAATTATTTAAAGCGTGAAGAACTCAATGAGGTAAGACTGGCTAAAGAATTTATCAAATTTAATGAGCGTTGTTTTGTGCGCTTGCTTGGGGATATGCGGGCATACAACTATGTGGTGGAAATGACCCCCGATCTCGAGCATACCCAGTACCGGGTACGGGCAATCGATTTTGACCAGCAATCCTACGAAGGAAGGCGTAGTTTCTACTTGCCCCAGTTTTTTAAAAATAATCTCCCGGTTGTTGATCTTTGCACCAGCCTGATCAACCGAGACACCAGCCTACAGTATCAAAGGGAGGAGCGGACCCTCATTCAAAGAAGGTTCAACTTTTCCCAGACCCGAATAAAAAGGCTGCGCAGCTGTATGTGCGAGGACAGGATATCAAGTGAGGAAAAGGTGCGGCGCTTGCGGGAAGAACTTGCCCGCATGCACAAAGACAAGCGCTTTGAACTATGCGAATCCATGGGAGAGATCACCTTCCTCAATATTGCCATTGTCCTGGATTTGGAAGATGAAGCCCCAGCGCGCTTCCTTCGGTAAAGTTAAGGATTTGTAAGTGATCTATCCGGTGGTTCTCAAACCGCTGGCAATGGCATTGACGACCAGGAGCATGCGTTCCACCCGCTCAGGTTGGTCCCCTCCTTCCGCCCGGAACTCACTTAACAATTGAATCTGCTGGCCATGTAATAAACGAAGGGCCGACTCTCTAGCTTGTAGCGTCTTCCAAAAGCGTGGACGTCTGTCCTGCAAGGAACCCTGAAAAAGACTGGTGAAATGGGACTCGGCCAGGGAACGCTCGTCCATAATTTTACCAAACATTACATCACGTAAATCAGTCTTTTTCACCAGGTTTGCATAGGCCTGCATCCACTCGGGATCAGAACTCGCAAGGCTGCTCTCAGCATTGTAGAAAACATAGCGTAAAAAAGCACTTTTCCCGACCAGGGAAGGAAGCTTGGCAAACCATTGAGGCTTTTCGGTCTTCAATTTTTCAAGACCAGCTCCCACACCGTACCATCCAGGAAGATAGAAACGTGACTGATTCCAGCTAAACACCCAAGGAATCGCTCGCAAATCCTGCAAGCTTGCCTGCCCGGTACGCCTGCTTGGACGGGAGCCAATACGGCTACGCTCGATCGCATCAATTGGCGTGGCCTGCCGGTAAAACTCGACAAAGCCCTCCGTCTCCAAAAGTTCGCGATAAGCAAGTCTTGAGGATTCGGCCAGAAAGTCCATCACTTCGGCAACCTCCTCGGGTTCTCCTTTTGCCGAGGATAGTAAATGAGCCCCAAGGGAACCGGCAAGTAAAGTCTCAAGATTGGAGGAGGCGGTGGTGGCTGTGTTAAACTTTTGACCGATCACTTCCCCCTGCTCAGTAATCCGTAAACCTCCGGCAAGAGAGCCTTCGGGCAGGGCCTCAAGGAAACGGTGAGTTGGACCGGCCCCCCGCCCCACCGTGCCTCCACGACCATGAAAGAATGTCAGCGAAACTCCGTGATTCCTCCCAACATCAAGCAATCTTCTTTGAGCCCGTTGCAGAGCCCATTGACTGGCAATAATCCCGGTATCCTTGTTGCTGTCGCTATATCCAAGCATGATCACCTGAGTAGCCGTGCCTCCCAGTTTTTGTAAACTTGCCCGAGCACAGGGGTGGGATAAAAAATCATCGATTATTCCGGGTGCCGCTTCCAGATCCTCATAAGTTTCAAACAAGGGAACCACCGGTAAGGCGCATTGCATTTGCCCATTCACCATGCGGGTAAGTCCCACTTCCTTGCCGAGCACAAAGACCACCAGCAAATCAGCGACCGAACGAGTCATACTTACGACGAGACACCCCAACCCTTCTGGCCCGCGGGTCTTGAGGTAGTCAACCAATTCAGAGAAGGTTGCCCGCACCTCCTCGGCTTCCGCAGGAAGTTCCATCGATCCATGGGTCATAGGGCGCGGATGGCTAAGCTCACGGTTTAAAAAGTCCAATTTTTTTTCCAGAGACCACTCGGGAAATTGTTCCCCATCCTCAATACCGGAGGCCTGCATCATTTGCCCGAGGGCAAGATCATAAGCCGCACTATTTTGCCGGACATCCAAACGGGCAAGGTGGAGACCAAAACTATTGATTAAACGAAGAACTGGACGGACATATAAATTGACAGTTCGTAAAGCCCCCGATTCTTCGAGGCTGGAAATGAGAAACTCCAGACTTTGGCGAAGCTCGGAGATGCCCTCCTTGAGGCGGTCTGCCATGGCAAGGACAAACGCTTTCCATGGTTCACTCACTTCCTCGGAAATCCCCCATCCCTGTAAACGGGCAAGCAATTCCTCAGAAGGAGCCAGTCCAGCTCGGCTAAAGGCAAGTTTTTGCCCAAGTTCAAGCAGGCGGGCACGCACCACCTCTTCGGCCCCACGGGTGAGAGTCTTTAAGGTATCACGGGTTACCTGGGCGGTTACCTTGGGATGGCCATCGCGGTCTCCCCCCACCCAGGATGCAAAAGAAAGAGAGGGCAGTTCTTCGTCCTGCAGGGGCTTAGCATCTGGCCAGGCCAGTTCCCAGGCATGTCGCAAGCGGTCGTCCAAATTTGTAAAAACCACGGGGAATACCTGTTTTAAATAGTAGCTTAAATTTTCGAGTTCATTTTCCACTTCAGGTTTACGGGCAAAAATTTCCCCAGTTAACCAGAGTCGTTCAAGAACAGCCTGTAAGCCCCGTTCACAAAATCTTTTCTCAAAAGGAGTCTCCACCGCATCACGCTTACGCAACAAGCGAACAAGTTCACGGTGCAGGCCAAGCACTGCCCAGCGTTTCGCTTCTGTGGGATGTTTGGTAAAGACAGGTTCCACCCTCACATCCTTGAGCTTGGCCCGTACCTCCTCTTCTTTGTAACCACTTTCGCTCAGCTGTTTTAGGTAGCGCCCCCAGCGACCAGGCTCAGCATCTCCCCCCAGTTCCTTTTCGCGTAATCGGGTGCTCCGGCCAGCTCCATGCTCTTCCACGAGGTTGAGCAGTTGGAAATAAAAAGAAATGGCCTGAATGGTTTGCGGATCCAGGGTACCCCGCGGTTCCGAAAAGTTTTTTTCCCGTAAAATCGAAGCTGCTGTGGAGACACCGAGACCGTCGAGGACCCGCGCAAAAGATTGTACAAGGAAGTCGTGATTGGTTACGACCTGCTCAAGCCCGCTCTCAATAGATCGGCCGAAAGATAGTTTGGAAGTGGATTCAGAATCAGTCATGTAAGCAAACTTTTTTTACAGCATTGAGAAAGGGGTACAAGTTGGATCGACCTTTTTAGTGAGGTTTTTTTTAGAAATTTGACTAAATAGATCAGTCCTTGCCTATTACTCGATTCCCTGATGTGATACTCGACGGAATGGGGTAATCAAATTGGGGTAATTTATTATGAAGAAAAACAAGAAATCGGTAGCCGAGTGGAAAAAACTGGTTGAGGACTTTCAAAAACCGAACCGAAAGGCAGCGACCTGGCAGGTAGTTAATACTTTAGGACCTCTGGCGGGTATCTGGACAGCTCTGTATTTCGTTTATCCGGTATCCTGGCTCTTGGCTATCTCTTTGGCGGTTCTGGGTGGGTTATTTCTCGTCCGGGCATTCATTATTTTCCATGACTGTGGGCATGGCTCTTTCTTTAAAAGCAAAAAGGCCAATGATATTCTTGGTTTTATAACTGGTATGCTTACCTTTACTCCCTACCACCACTGGAAATGGGAACATGCCGTGCACCATGCCACCACCGGTGATTTGGACAGGCGTGGAATTGGGGATGTATGGACATTAACGGTTAAAGAATACCTCGCTTCTTCCCGCACCACCCGGTTGAACTACCGGTTGGTACGTAATCCATTCATTCTCTTTGTATTCGCTCCTATCTTTTTATTCTTTGTTTTGGAGCGCTTTCCGTCCAAAAAATCCAAACCCCGGGAAAAACGCTCGGTTATGATTATGAATCTTGCCCTCCTCTCCTGGGGCGTGTGCATGAGTGCGATCTTCGGATTTGTGCCCTGGTTAATCCTGCAATTAATCATGATGTCGGTCGCAGGTTGCTCGGGTGTTTGGCTCTTTTATGTACAGCATCAATTTGAGGATGCGTATTGGGAAGAAACCAAGAACTGGGATTTTACCACCGCTGCAATGGAGGGAAGTAGTTACTACAAATTACCCAAAATTTTGCAGTGGTTTTCAGGAAATATTGGATTTCACCATATTCATCACCTCAACCCGATGATTCCAAATTACAACCTGGAAAAGTGTCACCACTCAGATCCCTTTTTCCGAAACGCACCCGAACTTAATATCCGCACCAGCCTGCGTTCCATAAGATATCGGTTATGGGATGAGGATAATGGAAAAATGATCAGCTTTCGTGACCTCAGTCGCCAGTTGGCGACGGAAGATCTAAAAGCTGCCTAAGAAGTTCAGGGGGGCTTAGTCTGCCCTGAGCCATTTCATAGTTGCCGGTTTTTTCGCAATCTAATCGTAAGGTGAATCGCGGATTGCCTGTTCAAAGATTCCTTTTCTTTGCTTTGCCATTTTGCTGACCCGCTGCGGATAGATCGATGCTAAATCTTTGGTTTCCTTAGGATCCTCAGAAAGGTTATAAAGTTCATTGCCCACTAGTTTCCATGGGCCAATCCGCAGAGCACCCTGAGGGGTTCTCCCCCATAGGACTGGACGCGTAGGAAGGGATTGTGATTTTAAAAGGGCCGGGCCGACATCGATTCCATCAAGCACAGGCGTGTCAGGCATTTTAATATCAGCCAGGCTGAGGGTAGTCGGCATGATGTCCATTCCTACAATCAGTTCCGAACAAACACCGGGAGTCAACCGACCCGGTGCCCACACCACAGCAGGCACGCGATGGCCACCTTCGTAGACGGATGCTTTCCCTCCCCGAGTCTTCGGGCTCGTGGTCTGATTTCCCCGGGTGCCCCCATTATCAGAGAAAAACCAAATTAGAGTATTTTCTGCCAGTCCGAGCTTTTCAATTTCCCTACGGATTCGCCCCACTCCCTCATCCAGAGGTAAGATAAAATGTTTGATCAGCCAGTTTTCATCCTTTGGATTGTTGCTGTATTGCATGCCAGGTTCTCCCCATTCTGGAATGTTCCCTTTCTCGGGCCCGCGCTTCACTTTCGATCCTCTTGCCTGGTTTGGGGAATGGGGTGTTCCATGAGCCGCGTAGATAAAAAAGGGCTTATCCTTATGCGTACGAATGAATGCCAAAGTATGTTCGGTAATTAAATCAGTATGATATCCTGCCTCGTCCTTGATTTGATCGTTTTGCCACCAGTCCTTAACAAGCACACGATCGAAGTGGGAATGAGCATCTATATTCCCGCTGATAAATCCATTGAATTGATCGAATCCATGCCTGATTGGATTAAATTCGGGTTTGTATCCAAGATGCCATTTCCCAAACACTGCGGTGGTGTATCCGCCAGACCTGAGGGCCTCCGCCATTGTCCACTCCTCATCCGGCAGCCCGCGGTTATGATCCTCATGGGTACGATCCGCGTTAATGACTACATGGCACCCAGAGCGGTGTTGATACCTCCCGGTCATTAAGGCCGCACGCGTGGGTGAGCATACGGTACCATTTGAATGAAAATCGGTAAGGATGAGCCCCTCCGAGGCCAAACGATCGATTTCCGGAGTCTTGAAATATTGATTATCAAAACAACTCACTCCGCCGTATCCCATATCATCGGCTAAGATTAGGATGATGTTGGGCTTTTCCCGAAGTACAGATGCTTGGGCAAAGGATTGCAGGAAGAAAACAATTGGAAATAACATGGCGGCCATGCCATGCACAGGTTTTTTCAATTTGCATCCAGGCATGCTCACTCTGAAAAAGAACCTCCCCCTAGCCACCCCCCTATCTTCTTTTATTCTTTAGGACCGTGTACAATGGCGTAGTAACAGCCAAGCTCGCCCTGTGGGATTGTAAAATAAGGAGAAAGCTGATGCTTGCCCTTGGATAATTGAATTTCAAACCTCACACTCTCGGTTTTGTTATCCACGGGCTTGCTAGCCAGGTCCTTTCCATTTAACCGCATGGTCGCAGAAGATGCCTCAATTCCCTGTCCAGGACGTGCCCGGAAGGCCTGGTCGGCTCCAGGTACATCCTTCCCGGCGGATAATACTTCATTAATTTTCTTACCCGACTCTTCTGGCCATCTTCTCACTTCCACCTCATAACGCCCGGCTTGCAGGGCCTTGATGGCCCAGTGCCCATCATGTCTAAGATTTTTACTGCGGGGATGCACCGGTAGTTTGTTTCGATTCTGGGCCTGATTCCAGGGAGGGTACGCCTCCTGAATCCAGTCGTGACTGGTCAGAGAAACCACCGGATGCTCCGAATGCCCAACATACAGTTCAGTGGTTCGGGCAAAAGTAGGCTCCAGTTCCTCCCACCATGAGTCATAAAATGCCCGCATGTTTTTAACTCGGTCAGGATGTTTGGCAGAAAGATCTCTTTCCTGCCCGGGGTCATCATCTATTTTGTAAAGTTCCTTCCCGTTAACCAAACGCCAGCCCTGGCTCATCACCGCAGATTGTTTCCATTTGATCGGGTCACGTACCCGCTGAGAATCCGTCACAAGCATACGGTCCGGCCAGTCAGAAACTTCCTCTCCTTTAAGCAAAGATGAAATAGAGATTCCATCAAACTGGTAGTTTGCTGGTTTGGATGCCCCAATTAAATCCAATAAAGTCGGAGCAATATCCACTGCATGGCACAGGGTATCCACCACTCGTTTTTCAGCCATTCCTTCACCTGGCCAGTGAAGAATAAAAGGCACGCGGTGGCCCCCATCATACTCGCTTCCTTTTTGCCCCCTCATACCGGCGTTGTGAATTTCCCGCCCACGGGCGGTTCCATTATCGGTGGTAAAAATAAAGATTGTATCCTCGTAGATCCCCAGCTCCTTCAGTAGATTACGGGTCTTGCCCACATTCTCATCGATATTGGTGATCATGCCATAAAATGCCTGAATCGTGGGTGTCTGCCCTTTGTAAAGATCCATATACTTTTGAGGGCAATGAAACGGGCCATGGGGTGCATTCGTGGAGATGTAGGCAAGAAAAGGCCGCCGGCGCTTGGCACATTTTGAAATAAAATGATTGGCCTGATCAAAAAATACATCCGTGCAAAATCCTTTGGCCGGCACAATTTTTCCATTATGAAAATACCCGCCATCAAAGTAGGAATTATCCCACACATCAGGAGTCTGGCCCACGCCCCCTCCTCCATGGCGATAGACCTCATCAAACCCACGGTCTTCGGGTCGGTATGGAAAGTTATCCCCCAGGTGCCATTTACCAAACATTCCAGTTTCGTACCCGGCACCCTTGAAAAATTCACCCAGGGTGCCCTCATCTTCCCTGAGCATCGATCTGCCCATTATGGTGTGCCAGGCCCCGGTACGATTCGTCCAGTGACCTGACATCAGGGCCGCCCGGGTGGGTGAACAAGTGGGGGCCACATGATAATCAGATAACCAGACCGACTCGCTGGCCAGTTGATCAATAGCTGGCGTTTGAATGATGGGATTGCCCGTGCATCCCAGGTCACCATAGCCCTGATCGTCCGTAATCACGATCACCACATTTGGCCGTCCCCACAGAGAGAGGGTACAAATAAAGCCCATGAATATGGATCCAAGAATTCGAAAATTTTTGCTCTTCATATAACCTAATGTCCTAATTGCTGGAAGTTGGGATGACCACCCATAAAATAATTTCTTTTTTCAGATGGCCGGGCTTACTCTTGCCCGTTGTATCCCGAATCATTAGAATGAAATCCTATGAATTTAGCCCGTTTTTATTTTTTTCTAACCGCATGCTTTTTGGGTGCTTGCTCTGAGCATCACGATCATTCAGCTCACGCCGGAGGGACCCATGTTCACCAACCCCTTCGAGGGGGAATCCTGCTGGAACTGGGCCCGCATGGCAGCGGTCATAACCTGGAACTTTTACGGAATGAAAAGGATGAGCTGGAAATTTTCATTCTCGATGCACATGCCGAAAACTACATACGCATCAAGCAGCCAAACATAGAATTATCCCTGAATGACAGAAACCATACCCTCACCCTGAATGCTGTGCCCGATTCTGCAACCGGAGAGACGGTGGGAAATACATCCCTCTTTCGATCCAACCAGTCCATAGCCAACCTCCTTCCTCTCCAAGGAAAGATTACTGCCATACAAATTGGATCAAAAAACTATGTGCAAACTGCTTTCTCTTTTTCCAAGAATTCCCAACCCTAATCTATAATGAGTATTGAAGAAAAACGGGATCAACTGGTGGAGGAGCTCATGCCTTTTGAGGACCCCCTTGAACGCTTTGCCTATGTGATCGATCGGGCGAAGGATGCACCGGGACTGGAAGAGGAATATAAAATTGAAACCTTTCTCATCAAGGGATGTATTTCCCAGCTTTGGGTATTTCCAAAGTTTGAGGAGGGAAAATGTTTTTTCCAGGCAGATTCAGATGCCTCGATCACCAAGGGTACAGCCACCCTGCTTTGTGAACTATACAGCGGGGAAACCCCACAGGATATCATCCAAATGGAACCGGATTTTTTATCGGAAGTGGGCATTACTCAGCATTTATCCCCCAACCGAAGAAACGGCCTCACGGGAGTACGGGAAAAAATTAAATCCTATGCCCTGTATTGCCAGGAAAACCCTGTGCCATCGTAGATAGGGAAAGTTTCTACCTAGGCACAGCCCAGGGAAAAAGGTCAACAGGAAGGGCTTCCACATGAACCACGACCTGAGTACCTTTGTGCTGCAATTTAATCCTCTGCATAAAATCCATCGAAATCATGGGTTTAAGCTGAGGGTTTTGTAATTGCTTTCGCATGGCACTTAACTGAGACATTCCCAGTGATGCCTGGGCCACACTCCATAGGGATTGTGCTGATTGAGAGTCTGCAAAATCAACAATCATATCGAGATGAACACGGGGACCAGAAAATTGAGCTGTTCCTGAAACCTTACGGATCTTTTGTATCGGTTCCCCAAGCCCAACCGCGAGGGGTCCCAATGGGCCATTGGGATCGGAAAGATTATTGGTTCCCATCTTCTCCAAAAGAGCAGCGCTCAATGGGATCTCAAAGGTCGCGACTGGGTCAGAGGAAGGAGATGCCTGCAGGGAGTTTGAGGAAGCGTGAGAGAAATAAGATCCCACCTCGTCTCGCAATCCAGCGGCAATGGTGGTGTTCCCCTGGTCTGCTCGGACTCCCACAACCAAGTCCCACGCTTTCATTTGGGTATCTTTCATTGAGTGTGGAATCGTGAAAATTTTGGCCCCGGCAAGCTCCCGGGCTTTTTCCATACCAGAGTACACTTCTTTGGGAATTCTTGGACTTGAACTCATTTCAGCCAGTTGATCAGCGGTAAACTCAGGGGGGGGCGATTCCTTAAGCTGTTTGATTTTTTGAGCAGAATACCTTGGCCCGGATGCCCATTTTTGAAACCTTTGCAATAAAACCTCAGGAGCGACCTCCTTGTCGATTTTGAAGATCACCGTGGCCGGCACCCCACCTTGGAATTGAGATACAGATCGATTTGTTTCCAGTAAATACAAGGTTTCCATCATTCTATGGAAAACAAGGGTGGCCTCGGATAGATTTTCCGGAGTGAACCCCATGTCTTGCTGAAAGGCATTCGCGTGGAAATCATTCACAATGCTGGAATAACCAAAGGCCAGTAGCTTGTAAGTGCCGAGAGTTTCCTCAAAAAAAGAACTACCAACCACCCGGTTTGGTTTTACAGTAAAAAAAGCCGAGGATTCACTGGGCCGCCAGTCCCCATCCAAGGTGTGGGCAAAGAGAGCGAGAATACTCAAGAGTTTGGAAAAACGAGAGGAATGGAAAAATAACTTCATGGGAATACACTCAAGCTTTTACGAGGAATTTCAGAGAATCAAGGTTTTCCACTGAGTCTACCCTTTTGTGTCGATCAACCATTGAGAGATTTGTGCATTCATCTCCTGAACAATTTCCGGGTGCTTTTGTACAAGGTCTTCTTTTTCTTCCGGATCATTCTTTAAATGATAAAGATGAAAAGGATCCTGATCCCACTGGTGTAAGGCCTTGTACTGAGAAACATCTTTCCCACGAAATCGCTTGATGAGTTTCCAGTTTCCTCTAATGCACCAAACATATTGGAGGGTATCATTGGGGTGACCGAGGGTCATATTGTGGGTGGCATGCGTTACGCCATAAACCGCTTTCCTCACGGAACGGGTATTGGCATCAAGAAGATCAATACCGGGTAATCCTGCAGGTGGCTTTCCCCCTGCCGCGGTAATGATGGTGGGAAACAAATCGACCGAGTGGGCAAGGTCTGGAGAATTTTCAGCCTTTACTTTGGCTGGCCAGGAGAGAAGAACAGGGTTCCGGATACCACCTTCATAGGGGGATCCCTTGGTACGCTGGGCATAGGAACGCCAGAGCTTTTGGTTCGGATCATCCTTATTCGAACTCGGGGTGCTCCATCCATTATCACAGGTAAACACAATCAGGGTATTATCTGTCATTCCTTGCTTATCCAAAAAACCGAGCAGGTTTCCACAGGTCTCATCAAACCATTCGCACATCGCAAAATACTTTGCCTGATCCATCGGCCTACCCTCTTTTCGATATTTCTTAAGTAATCGCTCGGGCGGATTATGGGGAGTATGCGGGAGAAAAGGAGCATACCACAACAAGAACGGCTTCTTCTCCTTTTGGGCATGTGCCACAAAATCTGTGATTGGCTTTAACCCATTCCGCCCAATCTTAAGGCCCACATCTCCGTGGCGCCCTCCCCGCTGGGGATCCCCATGGGTCATCCCATGGGTAAAGCCACCATCCTGGTAGGAACCCTCCCACCATTTACCGGACTGGTGTGCCAAATACCCGAGCTTTACCAATTCCTTAATAAAGGAGGGTTTCTGGTGAAATGCCTCGCGAAAGGGAATATCCCGTTTTGCCCGATCTTCATTTTTATAGACATCATTACCGGTAATGCCGTGCTGATGGGGAAACAGACCGGTGGCCATCGATGCCAAGGATGGGCGACAAATAGGAGCGGCCACATAGCCACGCTGAAAGGAAAGGCTGCGATGAGCCAATGCATCCAGGTGAGGCGTATTGATTTCCTTACTCCCCATAAAACCATAATCAGACCAATGTTGATCGTCTCCCAATATAAAGACGATATTGGGCCGGCTCACATCTTCACCGACCAGTAAAAAGGGGGATACAATGAGGGAAAGAAATAAGAGTTTTCCGAGCAATCGCATAAGGAAAGACCAAACTTGTTTACCCACCTTACTCAAGGAGAAAAGACCTGCTCGCAGGCGATTTATCGGTGGGAAATAAAATAAAATAATTTTTTTTGAACAAAACCATGACCTCCCTCGTCTTACCTTATGACTTTCAAAGTTTGTTTCAGTTTAGTTTGTTTCAAATACGCCGCCCACAAAGCGGCGTTTTTGTTTTCCAAAACCTTGCCTGTTTTCGTTCGCTTCCTACTTCACCTCTAACGCTTCCCAAGAATATGCTCCCTTGGGCTTGCGGGCACCGGCAGTCAGCATATCGACCGGTTCCGGATAGGATACGAGGAAATTGTTTTCATCAATTAAATTGAAGAAGTAATGGGTCGTGCCCTTGGGTAGCTTTGCATGGATTCTGCCTCCTTTGATTTTGGCTGGTGCCCGGTACCATTCCTCCCGCTTATCCTTTCCGCTTGTGGTGTACATCAACTGACCGGCGGTCACCTTGGCCCCACTTTCCTTAAATGCGAGAGATACCTGGTTGCCCTTCTTGGCTTTTAGGGAGTCTGCGATGGGTTTACACACCTTCTCCTTGTGGGGGAGTCCACCTTTGTAGTTGGGATTGAGGAAGGGATAGGATGCGTTCATCCCTTCCAATCGGCGGAATAGTTCTGCACTCATATCTTTTACTTTTTCGGGCATCTTGAATGCCAAGTTCTTCGCCTCTTCAATA
>Ga0181561_10002040_pt1 | contig 17929 bp, 17 predicted proteins | sample 011ome_19_FD_133760 | JGI IMG/M metagenome (GOLD analysis project Ga0181561, IMG submission 133760) | Coastal salt marsh microbial communities from the Groves Creek Marsh, Skidaway Island, Georgia - 011510BT metaG (megahit assembly) | ecosystem: Environmental > Aquatic > Marine > Intertidal...
GACCATCGAATACGTCAAAAGCCGCCCTTTATCGCCCACCGGTCTCGCTTGGAAGCAAGCCGTGGGCCATTGGCGCACCTTGCACTCAGATGCAGATGCCACTTTCGACGCGGTCGTCGAACTTGACGCGGCCACCATATTGCCGCAGGTCACTTGGGGCACGTCCCCAGAAATGGTGCTCGACATCAAAGGTGCCGTGCCAGACCCTGACAAAGTGAAAGACCCCAGCCAGCGGGCTGCCATTGAGCGCGCTCTGACTTACATGGGCTTAGAGCCAGGTAAGGCTATGTCCGACATTTTTGTGGACAAAGTATTCATTGGTTCGTGCACCAACAGCCGCATTGAAGACATGCGCGAGGCCGCACAAGTGGTCCAGCGGCTCGGGAAGAAAGTTGCCAGCAATGTCAAGCTGGCCATGGTGGTACCAGGCTCTGGCTTAGTCAAAGAGCAGGCCGAGCGCGAAGGCTTGCACGAGATTTTCATAGCCGCCGGGTTCGAGTGGCGACAGCCAGGCTGCTCGATGTGTTTGGCGATGAACGCTGACCGACTAGAGCCAGGCGAGCGCTGCGCCTCGACCAGCAACCGAAATTTTGAAGGTCGCCAGGGCAACGGCGGTCGCACCCACTTGGTCAGCCCCGCCATGGCTGCAGCTGCAGCTGTTCACGGACATTTTGTGGATGTGCGCACTTTCGCGTAAAGGTAAAAGTTAAATGCAAAAATTCACGTCTCATCAGGGGCTTGTGGCCCCCATTGATCGCGAGAACGTCGACACCGACGCCATCATCCCCAAACAGTTTTTGAAGTCCATTCGCAAAACTGGCTTTGGCCCAAATTTGTTTGACGAGTGGCGCTATCTCGATCATGGCGAGCCTGGACAAGACCCCAGTCAACGCAAGCCCAACCCGGACTTTGTGCTGAACCAACCACGCTACCAAGGCGCGTCTATTTTGTTGGCGCGTAAAAACTTTGGTTGTGGCTCATCTCGAGAGCACGCCCCTTGGGCCATTGATCAGTACGGATTTCGCGCCATCATTGCACCCAGCTTTGCCGACATTTTTTTCAACAACTGTTTCAAAAACGGCCTGCTTCCTATCGTCTTACCAGAGTCCCAGATTGACCTGTTGTTCAATGAAGTCCACGCTTTCCCAGGCTACGAGCTGACGGTCAATCTGGAAACCCAACTCATCACACGCCCCGGTGGTGAAGAAATCGCCTTCGAAGTACAGGCGTTTCGCAAGTACTGCTTGTTGAACGGGCTCGATGACATTGGTTTGACCTTGCGCCACAAAGACAAGATCAAGGCGTTTGAACAAGAACGTTTGCTGTCCAAGCCTTGGCTGGCAAACACCCTTTGAGCACAGGCGCAACAGACTGAGGAATATCCAAATGAAAAAAATTGCCATACTGCCTGGTGACGGCATCGGTCCAGAGATCATTGACGAGGCAGTCAAAGTGCTCGAAGCCATGAAATTGCCGCTGGACATGCAGAGCGCCCCCGTGGGCGGCGCAGCCTACGAAGCCAGTGGTCACCCTTTACCCGAAGCGACACTCAATTTAGCGAAGGACAGCGACGCCATCTTGTTCGGCGCTGTAGGCGATTGGAAATACGACAATTTGGAGCGTCCATTGCGCCCAGAGCAGGCTATTTTGGGCTTGCGCAAGTCATTGGGTTTGTTTGCCAATTTTCGGCCAGCGATTTGCTATGAACAATTGACACACGCATCAAGCCTAAAGCCCGAGCTGGTCGCAGGACTGGACATATTGATCATCCGCGAGTTGACCGGTGATATTTATTTCGGCCAGCCCCGCGGGCGCCGCACAGCAACCGATGGTCATTTCCCTGGTGCTCCAGAAGCGTTTGACACCATGCGCTACTCCAAGCCAGAAATCGAGCGCATCGCCCACGTGGCGTTTCAAGCTGCACAAAAACGCAACAAGCGGGTGACCAGCGTTGACAAAGCCAACGTGCTTGAAACCTTCCAATTTTGGAAAGAAGTGGTCACTGAAGTTGGCCAGGCCTACCCAGATGTCGAACTCGACCACATGTACGTGGATAACGCAGCGATGCAGTTGGTCAAAGAGCCTAAACGTTTTGACGTCGTGGTCACGGGCAACATGTTTGGCGATATTTTGAGCGATGAGGCGTCCATGCTGACTGGCTCAATCGGCATGTTGCCTTCTGCCAGCTTGAACACCCAGAACCAAGGGCTGTATGAGCCCAGCCATGGCAGTGCGCCTGACATCGCTGGTCAAGGTGTTGCCAACCCATTGGCCACGATTTTGTCTGCGGCCATGATGCTGCGCTTTAGCTTGGGCATGGAAGAAGCCGCGGTGCGCATCGAGCGGGCTGTGCAAGCGGTGCTCGCACAAGGTCTGCGCACAGCCGACATATACAGCGACGGCACACAGCGGGTCAGCACCAAAGAGATGGGTGACGCGGTGGTCAAAGCCTTGGCTTGAACTGACCCATACCTCTTGGACTTGAAATGCACCTTCGGGTGCATTTTTTTGGCATAACCACCCGCCAAACCTGTGCCCCTCAGCAAGCGTTGCATCGATGCAAATCTCGCGCTTTGCCCTGACGCACTAGCGCACGCCAGCTGGCCATCCGCTACAATTCAAGCCATGTTGACCGAGCGCCCAATGAATTTAAGCCATTCAAATGCAGCACTTGCATGGGTTGGTGCGCGTTCGTCCTCAACAAAAAAAACCACGACCATTACGGGCTGACACAGTCTGGTTCGTCGTGCGCCCTCCGGCCAGACGAGCCGGTTCAAGTGAACAGCTGGTCAACACTGTTTCTGCACTGAAAGGGCGATGAAATGAGCAAGTTAGTAGGTTTAGTCGGCTGGCGTGGCATGGTGGGCTCCGTGTTGATGGAGCGCATGGCACAGGAGCAAGACTTTGATTGGTTTGAGCCCCTGTTTTTCTCGACTTCCAACGCCGGAGGTCAAGCACCTTCAGTCGCTAAAAACGAGACCAAGCTTCAAGACGCTTTTGACATCGACGCCCTTAAGCGGTGCGACATTATTGTGACGGCGCAAGGGGGTGACTACACCCAAGCCGTGTTCCCCAAGTTGCGGGCTGCTGGTTGGGATGGCCACTGGATTGATGCGGCTTCTACCTTGCGCATGGAAAAAGATGCGGTCATCGTGCTGGATCCAGTCAACATGCCAGTGATCAAGAACGCGTTGTCGCGCGGCGGGCGCAACTGGGTTGGAGGCAATTGCACCGTCAGTTGCATGTTGATGGGCGTAGGCGCCCTCTACAAGGCGGGACTCGTCGAGTGGATGAGCACGCAAACCTATCAAGCGGCGTCGGGCGGCGGCGCGCAACATATGCGCGAGCTGCTGACCCAGTACGGCACACTCAACCAAGAAGTCGCATCGCTGCTGGTCGACCCTAAGAGCGCCATCCTGGACATTGACCGCAAAGTCATTGAGAGACAACGCAACCTGAGTGCAGACGAAACCGCGCAGTTCGGCGTGCCACTAGGCGGGTCATTGATCCCATGGATTGACAAAGATTTAGGCAATGGCACATCCAAAGAAGAATGGAAAGGCATGGCCGAGACGAACAAGATCATGGGCTTGGGCGAAGGGTTTGGTGTGCCCGCGATTCCTGTAGATGGGTATTGCGTGCGGGTGGGCGCCATGCGCTGCCACAGCCAAGCGCTGACCTTCAAACTCAAAAAATCCGTTCCCGTGGCAGACATCGAGGCCATGATTGCCGCGGATAATGAATGGGTTCAGGTGGTTCCCAACACCAAAGAAGACACGTTAAGAGACTTGACGCCAGTGGCGGTGACCGGGACCATGACCATTCCAGTTGGGCGGATTCGCACTTTGGCGATGGGAGACGACTACTTGGGGGCCTTCACCATCGGCGATCAACTCTTGTGGGGCGCAGCTGAGCCGTTGCGCCGCATGTTGCGCATTTTGCTAGAAGGATGAGGAAACCACGCAACGGTGTGCCTGCAATGAGCAAACTGGGCTGGTAATATGACAAAAAGCAAGGTAGCTTAAGCCATGAAACAGAAGTACCACCTGACGCCAACTTGGTCCCGCCCCCCGGTGTGGGCGCTTTTGTTCGCTTCATTCGTGGCAACTTCTGGTGCACAAGCTATCGAAGTCGGTGAATTTAACGTCAAATCGTTCCAAGGTGCGCCACTTTACGTGCACTTTGGACTCAGCGATGTCAAACAGGCGGACTGGGGCCAACTGTCAATCCAAGTCTCTGTTGACAAGGCGCAGCAAACTGAAACGGCTGAATTGGCCCTCGCAGGGGCAAAGGTGCGCTGGCAAAGGCCAAAGAACGGTCTGGTCTTGGCGGCGATAGAGGGCTTCAAGCCTGTATTGACCTCGTCGCTTCCGATGGTGGTGGACATTCAATGGGCCAGCGGCAAAATCAGCCGCCCTATTTTGCTTGACATCCCCGCGTCTATGGCCGAGCAACCGCTGGTGGTGTTTCGCAATGACACACTGAGCGAATTGATGATCACCCACCGCTATGGCGTTGGTACATTGGCTCAACGCATGGTTGCGACGCTGAGCGCCAATCCCAGCGCCTTTATCGGCGGTAACCTACACCGCTTGCGAGCAGGCAAATCCATCGCACTGCCCTCCATGGCCGATATCTTGAGCGTGGACGCGGGTGAGGCACAAGCCATGGTCAATGCCCAGTGGGCTGAGTTTGATGCCTACCGGCGCGGCCTTGCTCAGGGCGCAAAAACCGTTCGAAATGATCAAGATGGCGGTAGCGGTCGGGTTGAAGCGCAGGTGCAGGGCGGCGCAAATGTGCCCCAAGGCGACCGGCTCGCAGTGAGCCAAGGCGCGAGCGATATTGAGCAAAAATTGGCCGCGCAGCAGGCCATGCAAGATGAGGCGAAACGCCAAACCGAACTGCATAATAACCTCAAGGACTTGACTGAAATCCAGCAGGACTTGTCGCGTGTTTCCCCCACCGGGGACTCCGCAGAAGCCGCATCTGAATCCGCCGCGGCGGTTGGGGCGACCACCAGCCAGTCTGAGGCTTCATCGGGCACTGCTTCAGATTCCAGTTCAGCCAGCGGAGTCGACGAATCGAAGACCTCTGAGGCCAACAAGGACGATGATTCCAAGGTAAATGCTGTTTTGCCCGTTGAGTCAGGTGCCAACGAGCCCGAGTGGCTGAAATCACTCAAAAGCAAGCCCTGGCTCCTCCCCCTGCTCGGCCTGTTGCTGGCTTTGATGGCTTTGTTGGTGTGGGTGCGGCGCAGCCACGAACGGCGGCTAGTGGCTCAAGCAGAAGCGGCAACCGTGACAGCGCCCTTGTTAGATGACCCCGAGGCCCAGTCCGACAACCCAAGCCACGCTGAGGTCATGGACGCACCGCCTCAACTTCAGCCAACCCGCTCACTGCAGAGCTTGATGCCAGATGTTGACCTGGATCTCCCCGACCTCAACTTGCCAGAAATCGATGGTGAAGGCTTGCTCGAGGCGGCCAAAGCCGCGCTCAGATCGGGTGAGTCTGAGCGCGCCCGCGAGCTCGCGCTGATGGCTCTCGAGAGCCGAGATCCATCCATTCAAGCCAACGCCAAGGCCTTGCTGGAGCGCATCTGAACGACGTCCCATCAGCCGCTTCGTTGCGACGGGTTGCCCTCGGCATCAGTTATGTTGGTAGCTCTTACCACGGCTGGCAGAGCCAGATAGATGGGCAGACCGTCCAAGATCACTTAGAGCGAGCGCTCACTTCTTTCGCGGCTGCCGAAACCATTAAGACGGTTTGCGCTGGCCGAACCGACACAGGTGTCCATGCCTTGATGCAAGTCGTGCACTTTGACACGCACCTACAGCGCCCAGCGTCATCGTGGGTGCGTGGGACGAACCGCTATCTACCCGATGACATTTCGGTACAGTGGGCCCAAGAAGTCGAACCAAGTTTTCACAGTCGCTTCAGCGCCATACGGCGCCGTTACGCATACATCGTGCTGGAATCTCCTACCCGACCTGCCCTCGAGCATGGCCGCGTGGGTTGGGTGCATTACCCACTTGAACTTGAGCCCATGGAACAAGCCGCGAAAATTTTGGTTGGCGAACATGATTTCTCATCCTTTCGCGCGAGCGCCTGCCAAGCGCTCTCACCCATCAAGCAGCTTTACGATGTGCGCATCAGCCGAAAAGGCGCCTATTGGCGGTTCGACTTCGAGGGCAATGCTTTTTTGCACCACATGGTGAGAAATATCATGGGTTGCCTGCTCGCGGTAGGCCAAGGACGCCAGCCCAGTGAATGGATGTCGCATGTCTTGGCGGCAAAAAGCCGAAAGGCCGCGGCCCCAACATTTTCGGCCAATGGGCTCTACTTTTTAGGCCCTGTTTACGACGCGCAATGGCGCTTGCCTGTTGACGTCGCGGCGGCTGACTGGCTCCCGTTATAGCCACCAAGCCAAGGCATCGCCTTGGCGTTATGCTTGCAGGTATGCATACCCGAATCAAAATTTGTGGCTTTACGCAAGCAGCTGACATCGCAGCGGCGGTGTCACTCGGCGCCGATGCGATAGGCTTGGTCCAATACCCCCAATCACCCCGCTTTGTCCCCACCGAACAGTTGGCGGCGTTAACAGCAGGCATCCCTGCCTTTGTGACCCCTGTGCTGCTGTACGTCAATGCGTCAGACGCTGAAATTGAAGCCGGCCTGAACGCAGTGCCCCACGCGGTATTGCAGTTTCATGGCGACGAGACCCCCGAGGCATGTGAACGTTGGGGACGGCCCTATTTGCGTGCGGCGAGAATTCCCGACCCCGACCTAGAATTCTTCGACCTCTTACAATACAGCCAACGCTTCCAAAGTGCGATGGGCATCCTACTAGACGCCAAAATCGACGCTTACGGCGGCGGCGGTCAAACCTTCAACTGGGCAGCATTCGATTGGTCACAGCCTCAACTAAGCGCCAGCACTCGGCTCGTTTTATCTGGTGGACTCACATCTGCAAACGTGATCGATGGTATCTCGGCCGTGAAGCCCTGGGCGGTTGACGTCAGCTCTGGCGTCGAAAGTGGCAAGGGCATCAAAGATCCCGCAAAAATGCAGGCGTTCATAGAGGCCGTCAAATCGGCCGATACACGCCAATCAGTGCCATAAAAAGGTTTCCGATCGCGAAGCCTATCTCCTGAATGAAAAAAGCCATGACTGCTTACCAACAACCTGATGCACGCGGCCACTTTGGGCCGTACGGCGGCAACTTCGTGAGCGAAACCCTCACGCACGCCATCAATGAACTCTCTGAGGCCTATGCCCAGTTTCAACACGACCCCGAGTTCATCGCCGAATTCAAACGTGAATTGAAGCATTTTGTCGGACGTCCCAGCCCCATTTACCATGCAGCGCGCACCAGCGCCGAGTTGGGCGGCGCGCAAATCTATCTCAAACGAGAAGACCTCAACCACACCGGAGCGCACAAAATCAACAATGTCATTGGTCAAGCCATGTTGGCCAAACGCATGGGTAAACCGCGCATCATCGCTGAGACGGGTGCAGGTCAACACGGCGTGGCCACAGCGACGATCTGCGCACGGTACGGACTCGAATGCATCGTTTATATGGGTAGCGAAGACGTCAAACGCCAAAGCCCCAATGTGTACCGCATGAAACTACTGGGCGCAACCGTGGTGCCTGTTGAGAGCGGGAGCAAGACCCTTAAGGACGCCCTGAACGAAGCGCTTCGCGACTGGGTGACCCATGTTGAGAATACGTTTTACATCATTGGCACCGTCGCTGGCCCCCATCCATACCCGATGATGGTGCGTGACTTTCAAAGCATCATTGGCCAAGAGTGCCTCACGCAAATGCCAGAAATGGCCGGCTCTCAACCCGATGCGGTCATCGCCTGCGTTGGCGGCGGCAGCAATGCCATGGGTATCTTCCACCCCTACATCGATCATGCAGATGTGCGCTTGATTGGTGTGGAAGCCGCGGGCGAAGGCCTCGATACGGGGCATCATGCCGCGTCAATCAGCCGAGGCTCACCTGGTGTTCTCCACGGCAACCGCACTTATTTGTTGCAGAACCAGCAGGGCCAAATCACCGAAACGCACTCGGTGAGCGCCGGCCTAGACTACCCTGGTGTTGGTCCAGAGCACGCATGGCTGCACGACATCGGAAGGGCTGAGTACGTTGGCGTGACCGACACAGAGGCCCTAGAAGCCTTCCACCACTTGTGTCGCACCGAGGGCATCATCCCTGCGCTAGAGTCCAGCCATGCGCTTGCACACGCCATGAAGATCGCACCCACCATGAGCCCCGATCAAATACTATTGGTCAACCTATCTGGGCGCGGCGACAAAGACATCGGAACCGTCGCCGACCTGGGTGGCGCAGACTTTTTCTGCCGACCGAGTTGCCAAGGACAAAGCGTCAAAGGCGGACAGGTTGTGGAGTTTCACCCATGAGCCGCATTCAATCATCCCTGACCTTGCTCCAGAAACAAGGCCGCAAAGCTGTGATTCCTTATGTGACCGCTGGCTTTCCTTATGCAGATGTGACCCCGCGACTGATGCACACCATGGTCGAGGCGGGGGCCGACATCATCGAATTGGGTGTGCCATTCTCAGATCCAATGGCGGATGGCCCTGTGATTCAACAAGCTGGCGAAGCCGCGTTGGCTTTGGGCATTGGCATGCAAGAAGTATTGGCGATGGTTCAGGCCTTTCGCGAAAAAAATGACACCACCCCAGTGGTCCTCATGGGATACGCAAATCCAATTGAACAATACGACCACATCCACGGAACTGGCGCATTCGTTGCCGATGCCAAAAGCGCAGGCGTAGATGGTGTGTTGGTTGTGGACTATCCGCCCGAGGAGTGCGAAGCGTTTGCTCAGACACTGCGCGCGGCAGACATGGACTTGATTTTTTTGCTGGCGCCTACCTCTACCGAAGCCCGCATGGAGCAAGTGGGACGCATTGCCAGCGGCTACGTTTACTACGTCTCACTGAAAGGGGTGACTGGCTCAGGCGCCTTAGACACAGATGCGGTCAACGCCATGCTGCCCCGCATCCGGGGTTTCATTGACTTGCCTCTGGGTGTAGGCTTTGGAATTCGTGATGCTTCAACTGCCAAGGCAGTGAGCGAAAACGCTGATGCGGTCATCATTGGTACCAAAATCATCGAACTGCTCAACAATAAATCGGCCGATGAGGCCGTTGAATCCGTTCGCGTGTTCATTGAAGAAATCAGAAACGCCCTAGATCAAGGGTAACCAGGGAGAGTTTTATGTCGTGGCTATCCAAACTGTTGCCGCCTAAACTAAGCCAACGCGACCGCGTGACGGAGCGCCGCAGCGTGCCCGAGGGTTTGTGGACCAAGTGTGAAGGCTGTGAGGCTGTGCTTTACCAGTCCGACTTGATGAAGAGTCAAAATGTATGCCCACATTGCGACCACCACCACCGCATCGATGCCCGCACGCGGTTAGATCAATTTCTAGATGAAGATGGTCGCGTTGACTTGGCGCAAGAGGTAATCCCAACCGACGCGTTGAAATTCAAAGACAGCCGCAAATACCCGCAGCGCCTCAAAGAAGCCCACAACAACACTGGGGAAAGCGATGCGCTCGTGGTCACCGCTGGATCGGTCATGGGCATACCCGTGGTCGCCGCCGCGTTTGAGTTTGACTTCATGGGTGGCAGTATGGGTAGTGTGGTGGGCGAACGGTTTGTGCGCGGCGTTGAGCATGCCATCGCGAACCGCTGTGGCTTTGTTTGCTTCACAGCCACTGGTGGTGCGCGGATGCAAGAAGGCCTGCTGTCGCTGATGCAAATGGCAAAAACAAACGCATCATTGACCAAACTGGCCAAACAACGCCTGCCCTACATCAGCGTGTTAACTGACCCAACCATGGGGGGCGTCAGCGCCGGCTTTGCTTTCATGGGTGACGTTGTGATCGCCGAGCCCAAAGCGTTGATCGGATTTGCGGGACCGCGAGTCATCGAAAGTACTGTGCGCGTGACGTTACCGGAAGGCTTTCAACGTGCTGAGTTCTTGCAGCAAAAAGGGGCGGTTGACATGATCTGCGATCGACGTGAGTTGCGCACGCATGTGGCGCACCAGTTGGCGATGTTATCCGGACAAAGCGCGGACGCAGTCGCGTGAACCTGCCCGTTTTCCCTCTCAACACCGTGCTGTTTCCAGGCGGGGTGATTCCTTTGCAAGTGTTCGAGGTGCGCTACCTGAACATGGTGAAGCGATGTAACCTTCAGCGCGAACCATTTGTGATCGCCAGCCTGGCTGATGGTGATGAAGTACAGAAGCCAGATTCAAATAATCAGAACACGTTTGAAAAAGAGCGCTTCTATCCATTCGGCACCCTCGCTCACATCGAACAGATGCAAACCATACAGTCGGGCCTGGTGCGCATCGTCTGTCGAGGCGGACAGCGCGTGCATTTAGATCGATGCGAAAAGGGCCCATTGGGCCTATGGGTTGCGGATGCTGGAGTCATAGAAGACGACCAGTTCGTCACCATTCCCTCAGAACTGAGCCACATTGGCGATGCACTGGCCGATGTACTGATTCGCTTGAATGCCGAGCACCCCAATATCACGGGCGTGGTTGCCCCACCCGCTGAGGGGGCCGAAGAGTGGGAAAACGCGGGCTGGGTCGCTAACCGTTGGGCTGAGTTACTCCCGTTGCCCAATGAGCTCAAAGTCAAACTTTTAACAGTTGAAAGCCCATTGGTTCGCCTAGAGCTGATCGGCGATCAACTCGACGAATTCGGACTGGGTCACTGAGTCACTTCAGACAGTATTTCCAGCGATTGAAGGTAACGCGGCTGGACCATCAAGTCGCTCCACTCCAGCGAAGGACTTGCTGGCAGCAGCGCCAAGCGGCGCAGCTCGCTATCTGGTCGAGGCCGCCAGCGGTCACTCAGCAGTGCCTGAGCCAGCCCATCGATCAACTCATCAATCGGGCGGCCTTGATCGACCACGCACTGATTGCAAAGCAGCACCAAGTCACAACCGGCTTGCAACGCCACCTGCGCTGCACTGGCGTAATCGAGTTGACGACCATCTACACGGCATGCCGCCTCCATAGACAAATCATCGCTGAAGATCGCACCGCCAAACGCCAAGCGTTCTCTCAGCACCGTTTGCAGCCAAAAGCTTGAAAAACCAGCGGGTCGGCTGTCCACGCTGGGGTAAATGACATGGGCTGGCATCACCGCGTCCAACACGGAGCGAAGCTGCCCATAGGGCATGGCGTCAGCTGCCATGATGCTCTCGAGTTCTCGGTCATCAATTGGCGTATCTACATGGCTGTCTGCAGCCACATACCCGTGACCCGGAAAGTGCTTGCCACAATTGCGCATACCTGCCAAGGACAGACCATGCATCAGGCTTTTGGCAATCACAGTGACGACGCGCGCGTCAGCAGAAAATGCACGGTCACCGATCACCGCACTGTGCTCATAATCCAAATCCAACACGGGCGTGAAGCTCAAATCAATCCCGCACGAGCGCAGCTCGGACGCCAGCACATAACCTGCGGCGGAGGCGACATCCATGGCGTGCAGCGCACCGCGAGCCTCACCTTGCGTGTCGTTGTGCCAAAGCGCGCCGATGTCCGCCATGGAGGGCAGCACTGTAAACCCATCGGTGCGAAAACGCTGGACGCGCCCGCCCTCATGGTCGACGGTGATCAGCAAGTCATCGCGGACAGACTTGATTTGGGCGCACAGCTCAGTCAGCTGCACGCGATTCTTCCAGTTGCGCGAAAAAAGGATCACGCCACCGACCAGCGGATGACTGAGTCGCTTGACGTCGTAGGCATCCAGAGTGTAGCCAGCGACATCGATCATCAAGGGTGCATGCAAGCTCATTGGCTCTCGCTTTCTATGACCACAAAACTGGCCGCATAGTCTGATTCGTCGGTCACGGAGACGTGGATTTTCCACTTGTTTTCTGCAGCCCAAGTCTGCAAATCGCCGCTCAACTGGATATAGGGTTGACCACTGGCAAGGTTCAAGATTTCACACCTTGACCATGCCATAGGCATCCGCATCCCCAAACCTATGGCTTTTGAAAAAGCCTCTTTGGCACTGAAGCGGGTCGCCAAGTAGCGAACCCCTCGCGACGCCGATCTAGCCCTGCGTTGGCGCCAGACGACTTGCTCATGGGGACCCAGGACGCGCTGAATGAAGCGCTCACCACGCCGCTCAAATGTCGCGTGGATGCGAGTGACATCACAAATATCGGTACCAATGCCAACAATCATGAGCTTGAACGTACAGTGCTTGCAATGGCATGAAGGTACGCTTGGGTTGCACCGCGGTATCCCAACTCAAGCGCATCCGCCATGAACGCATGACCAATAGACACCTCTCGCACACCTGGCACACGTGTCAAAAAAGATGGTAGATTCTGAAGGCTTAGGTCATGGCCTGCGTTCACGTCGATACCGCGTCTTTGAGCGGCCTCAGCGGCTTGCACAAACGAGGGCATCACGTCCTCTGCGCGCCCTTGCGCAGCCGCCCTGGCATACGCCTCGGTGTAAAGCTCAACACGCGCCGCCCCAAGCTGCTCAACCACCGCCATCGCTTCTGGCAACGGGTCCATGAAAAGGCTGACCCGCACGCCCCACTCATTGAGCTGCTTCACGATGGGAGCCAGGCGTTGCAAGTCTTGAGGAAGATTCCAACCATGGTCTGATGTGAACTGGTCCTCGCTGTCAGGTACCAGGGTGCATTGGTGTGGGCGAACTTTCTCGACCAGGTCCATCAAATTGTGAAAAGGGTTGCCCTCAATGTTAAATTCTGCGTCGGGCCAGTCTTGCATCAACTCAGCAAGCTCATACACATCGGAGGCCCTGATGTGCCGCTCATCTGGACGCGGATGGACCGTGATGCCGTGCGCACCAGCAGCCAAGCATGCACTGGCGGCCTGGGTGACACTGGGGATTGCCAGGTGCCTTGAGTTGCGCAACAACGCCACCTTGTTCACGTTGACAGACAAGGCAGTTGCCACACTTGCCTGAGGGTGCTTATTCGGTTTTTCCATTGCGACTCACTGAGAAACTTTGGCTTGTGCACGCTGCCCAACTTCAGCAACGTCTAGCCAAAGTTGACGGGTGCGAAACGCAGATAGTCCGCTATGGTAGTGCAAGAGCGTTCTCAGTTGACTGCGCAATCTGAATTCTTCCATTTGGCAGCAATCCACCAACCCACCCCATTGCGCAGGGTTGGTCAATGCGCTCTCAATGTTTCGCCACACCCTGCCCGGTACGCCATCCGTCGCGGTCGCCTGCAAACCAGCATTTGGCTGCAACTGATAAGCCTTGTCATCGTCCAATGCTTTGTGTGTGGTCCCGTGTACCGACAAATTCGGCAACACGCCGGTAGACCTCAATAAATGTAGCTCCCAGGCCCGCACACTGGGCAGTCGGGTGTCTTCATTTTGTAGTCCCCGAACGGCCAGCGCATAGACATCAAAGAGTTCGGGATAAGGATCCTCTCGAGCCATTGTGCGCAACAGCAACTCGTTCAAGTACATACCCGCCAGCAGCCCGCCGCCTGAGGGCATGACTGCGCCTCCGGCCCAACGGGCCGCCTTGAGGTTGCGAATTTCGCTGTCACCCCACCAGTCGAGCCGAAGGGGTTGAAGCGGCAAGAGCACCGGCCGCCACTGAGAATTGGGTTTTTTCGCGCCCTTGGCCACCAATGCCACTCGCCCTTGATGTCGAGACCAAACCTCCAATATCAGGCTGCTTTCGCTCCAGTCATATCGATGAACGACGAAACAAGGTTCATCTTGAATGCGGCTGGACACCACCATGAACTCACTCGTAGCCGAAAGAGCGCACGCGCGCCTCGTCGTCAGACCAGCCTGATCTGACTTTCACCCACAACTGCAAGAAAACCTTTTGATCAAACAGCTTTTCCATTTCAACGCGCGCCTCAGTACCGATGCGCTTCAATCGATCGCCGCCATCGCCGATGACCATTCCCTTGTGCCCATCACGCTCGACGACAATCGTTGCCGCGATGCGCAGCATCGTGCCCTCTTCTTTGAACTCATCAAGCACCACGGTCGATGTGTACGGCAACTCGTCACCCGTGAGTCGAAAAAGCTTTTCACGCACGATCTCGGTTGCCATGAAACGTTGCGACTTGTCGGTCAACTCGTCGGCGCCATAAAACCAGTCTTGCTCTGGCAAATAACCCGCACAAGTGCTCAGCAGCTTTTTCAAATCCTTGGGCTGCTTCGCCGACATGGGCACAAACTCAGCAAAAGGAAAGCGGTCTCGCATGCTCTCTAGCCAAGGCAAAACCTCGTTTCGTCGGTGTACTTTGTCCAGCTTGTTACCGACCAAAATCACAGGCGTTTCTTGCGGCAAGAGCGCCAACACTTGGGCATCTTCGAGGCTAAAGCGCGTCGCCTCCACCACAAACAAGATCAAATCAACGTCGCCAACTGCTCCAGTGACCGTGCGATTGAGTGAACGGTTGAGCGCTTTACCGTGCCGCGTTTGAAACCCTGGCGTATCGACAAAAACATACTGCACAGTGTCTTGCGTCAATATGCCAGTGATGCGATGGCGGGTGGTTTGTGCTTTGCGCGAGGTGATCGATAGCTTGTGCCCGACCAACGCATTGAGTAATGTGGACTTGCCTACATTGGGCTTACCCACGATGGCCACCAAGCCGCAACGTCGGGGTTGGTCACTCGGCAACTCCTGAGCCGACTCAGCATCTGGCGCTGAAGGCGCAGAGGGCAGCGATTTACCCAACGCCTTCGCCAGCATTTGCTCCAGCTCATCTGGTGATTCAGGTTGGATTTCACTCATGTTATTTTTTTCTAGGTAGTGGGATCTGTGGCAAGCTCTTCAGCATTTCTTGTGCAGCGTGCTGCTCTGCATCACGCCGAGACATGCCTTCACCGTGTGTTTGAATTTTCAGCTCGTGAACCGAGCAAAGCACCCGAAAGGTTTGTTCATGCGCCAAGCCCGCGGTCTCTGCCACTTCATACACTGGCAAAGACATTTTGCGACCTTGAAGCCACTCCTGCAATGCCGTTTTGGGGTCTTTATCTAGACCGCCGGGCTGCACTTGCGCCAAATGTGAGCCATACAGGCGCTCGACCACCCCTGTGGCTGCTTCAAAACCCCCGTCTAAATAGATGGCGCCGATCAAGGCTTCTAACGCGTCGGCCAAGATGCTTGGACGCTGGCGACCGCCCGACTGGGTTTCTCCGCTGCCTAAGTTGAGGTGGTTCTCCAATTGCAACGTGTGGGCAACCTGAACCAAAGTGGACTGGCGCACCAAGTTGGCACGCACGCGCGAGAGGTCGCCCTCGGGCAAATCAGCCCAGCGCTTGAATAACGAAGTTGAAATGGCCAAGCCCAGCACCGAGTCACCGAGAAACTCCAGCCGCTCATTGTGGTCGGCGCTAAAACTTCGGTGGGTCAATGCTCGCAGCATCCACAGAGGGTCTTTGAACACATAACCCAAGGCCGCTTCGAGGGCCTTGTGTGCAACAGGAGAAGTCTTGGATGCTTTAGTCAAAAGAGCCAATGCGACCTAAGTCGTTGAAGTTCATCCATACGAAAAATGCCTTGCCCACGATGTTGCGCTCTGGGACAAAACCCCAGTACCGCGAGTCCAATGAGTTGTCGCGGTTGTCACCCATCATGAAATAGTGCCCTGCTGGGACTGTGCACGCAAACCCTTGCGCATCATAGGTGCAGTTGTCTTTGAATTCAAATGCGCTCGCACCGTTGATCGCCGCAGGGCGATTTTTGTCATTCAGTATGCGGTGGACTCGACCATCAATGGCTTCATTGAACTGCTGGCTATAGCGCATCGAATCGCTATCAAAGAACTCACCCAGATCTTCGCGAGGCAATACCTCACCGTTGATGCTGAGTTGCTTGTTGGCGTAAGCAATTCGGTCACCTGGCACCCCAATAACGCGCTTGATGTAATCCAAGCGGGGATCTGGCGGATACCGAAACACCATGACGTCACCGCGCTGAGGCAGCCCAATGGGAACCACCAGTGTGTCAACCACAGGCAATCGCAAACCGTATTGGTACTTGTTCACCAAGATCAGGTCGCCCACGCGCAAGGTCGGCACCATGGAGCCAGAGGGAATTTTGAACGGCTCGACCACAAACGAGCGCAGCACAAAAACAACCAACAGCACCGGAAACAACCCAGCTGTCCAGTCAAGCCACCAAGGCTGCATCAACAGTTTTTCTTGCTCCGCTTCGATATCCAAGTCGTCAGCTCGGATGTTTTGCTCTGCCAACTGCGTCCGCCTAGCGTCCCACTGCTGTTGCAACCGAAGTGCCGCTTGCCGGCGCTCGGGCAAAAACACCAAGCGCTCGGCAACCCAGTAGATACCGGTGAATGCGGTGACGCAGACCAACACCAGGGCCAAATCACCGTAAACGGCGCCGGTGTACCAAGCCACAAAAAATGATCCCAAGACCACCATAGCCACGATGGCCAACCACTTCATTGCTGCTTGCATTCAGTCCTCGACTTGCAAAATGGCCAAGAATGCCTCTTGTGGCACCTCAACCGATCCAATTTGTTTCATGCGCTTTTTACCCGCCTTTTGTTTCTCTAGCAGTTTGCGCTTGCGACTCACGTCTCCACCATAGCACTTGGCCAACACGTTTTTGCGCAAGGCTTTGACTGTCTCACGGGCCAAAATGTTGCCCCCAATGGCGGCTTGTATCGCGACGTCAAACATTTGCCGCGAAATCACCTCTCGCATCTTCGATGCGATCGCCCGGCCCTTGCTGGTTGCCTGAGACCGGTGCACGATCACAGACAAAGCATCCACGCGCTCGCCGTTGAGCAGCATATCTACCTTCACCACATCCGCTGGCCGGTACTCTTTGAACTCATACTCCATAGAGGCATAGCCCCTAGAGACTGATTTCAACCGATCAAAAAAATCCAAGACAATTTCGCCCAGCGGTAACTCATAAGTCAACAACACCTGTTTACCTAGGTATTGCATGTTCATCTGAACACCGCGCTTTTGATTGCATAAGGTCATCACCGCGCCTACGTACTCCTGCGGCATGTATAGATTCACGGTCATAACTGGCTCACGAATTTCTTGAATCCGACCCTGTTCTGGCATCTTTGCTGGGCTCTCAACGGTGGTCGTTTCGCCATCGCCGGTGGTCACGTGATAAACCACAGAGGGCGCCGTGGTGATGAGGTCTTGATCAAACTCTCGCTCGAGCCGCTCTTGCACGATTTCCATGTGCAACAAACCAAGAAACCCGCAACGAAACCCAAAACCCAAAGCCTGTGACACTTCGGGCTCAAACCGCAGCGCCGCATCATTGAGCTGCAGTTTTTCGAGCGCATCGCGCAATGCGTCAAACTCGCTGGCCTCGGTGGGGTACAAGCCCGCAAACACCTGTGGCTTGACGTCCTTGAAGCCTGGCAGTGATTCGACCGCCGTGTGGTGCTGACCCGCTGCGCCACCGCGAATCACGGTGACCGTATCCCCCACCTTCGCGGCTGCCAGCTCCTTGATGCCTGCAATGATGAAGCCCACCTCGCCCGTTTCAAGCGAGGGCTTTGGCAGGCTGTGTGGCGTGAAGACACCGATGTTGTCAGCAAAATAGGTGAGTCCATTGGACATCAGCTTGATTTTTTCGCCCTTGGCCAAACGCCCATCAACCACCCGCACCAGCATCACCACGCCAACATAGGCGTCATACCAACTGTCGATGATCATCGCCCTAAAAGGACCGTCTGGATTGCCTTTGGGGGGGGGCACCTTAGCAACCACCATCTCAAGAATCTCGTCGATCCCCAAGCCCGTCTTGGCCGAACATTGCAATGCGTCCTCGGCGTCGATGCCAATCACGTCCTCAATTTCAAGGCGCACGTTGTCAGGGTCTGCCGCGGGCAAATCAATCTTGTTCAAGA
>Ga0181561_10002041_pt1 | contig 17924 bp, 9 predicted proteins | sample 011ome_19_FD_133760 | JGI IMG/M metagenome (GOLD analysis project Ga0181561, IMG submission 133760) | Coastal salt marsh microbial communities from the Groves Creek Marsh, Skidaway Island, Georgia - 011510BT metaG (megahit assembly) | ecosystem: Environmental > Aquatic > Marine > Intertidal zone...
CGCGCATGAAGATGACCAACGCGCACCTGCCCGAGCTCTTCAAGGCGCCGCAGGTTGAGCGCCGGGACGGGTGAGACGAGACGAGAAGACGAGGCTCTGTGGGTTAACGAGAAGGTAGCTTTCTCGTGCACGAGGTTATACGAAAACGTTTTCGATTCATGTACAACGATTCAAAATGCACTCGCGCATTCTTCATCGAGCGTCGCGCGCGGAGAAAAGGTTCGAATTTCGGTGAAATTTCGGTTCGGTTCGGCGTCTCTCGGCGCGCGGCGCGCGCGCGCGTACGGTACAAGTAGTAGCGCTCCGTCGCGCGCGCCGCCGCGACTGTTCGTTCGCGTCCGGCGAGACGGTCGTGTTCTCGAAAGATCTCGAAAGATCGAAAGAGAGAGGACTCACCGCGCCGCGTAAGACACCCGCGCGATTTGCGCGGGGTCCGTCCCGGGAGGCGAGAAGACGCCGTTCTGGTCCAGGGGCGCCAGCGACGGCGTGGTGGGCGGCGCGTACCCCGCCGCCGCCGCCGCCGCCATCGCCGCCGCCGTCGCCGCCGTCGCCGCCGTCGCCGCGCTCCGCGGGACGCCGCCGAACGCCGCCGCCGCCGCCTCCGTCCGCGCGGAGAAGCGTTTCGAAGGGGGCGCGGGGGGCTCGAACGCGCACGCGTCGTCCTCGCGGCCGCGCTTCTCCGCCACCGCTTGCGCGGCGATGGCCGCCACCGCGCTCGGGGACGCGGGCTCCGCCGCCGCCTCCGCCGGCGCCTCCGGCGCCTCCGGCGCCTGCGCCTCCGCCGGCGCGCCGCCGGCGCGCGCCGCCGCCGCCTCGAGTCTCGCGACGCGCGTGAGCGCGCGCGCGTGCGCCTGCGCCTCCGCGAGGTACAGCGCAGCCAAGGTGGCCTCCGCGCCGGCGCCGCCGGGCCGGTCGGTCGCCGCCGCGACGCGCGCGCCGAACGCCGCCACCTCCTCCTCGAGCGCCGCCGCGCGCGTCGCCGTCTCCTCGGCGAAGTTTTTGAACCTTCGCTCCGCCACCTCCGCCTCCGCCTCCCGCGCCGCCGCCTTCGCGGCGGCGTCCACCTCGTCCGCGGACGCGGGCGCCTTCGCGGCCAAGAGCTGGTCCTCCAGCTCGGCGACGCGCGCCTTGGCCGTGGCCTCCGCCGCCTTCGCCGCCGCCGCCTCGCCGGAGACGCGCTCGACAAGCTCCTCCAGCGCGGCGCGCCCGTCGAAGGCGCCGAGCGGCGCCGGCGGCGCCGCGCCGGCGCCGGCGCCGGCGATTGCCGCCGCCGCCTGGCGCGCCGCCTCGCGCATCGCGGGCGGCGACTGGAAGAACACGTTTTGCTGCCCGGCGAGCGGCGTGCCGATGCCGTAGAAGTGCGCGGCAGCCGCGGCGGCGGCGGCGGCGGCGACGCCGCCGACGCCGCCGGCGCCCTCCGGCCGCGTCACCGACGGCGGCGCCTCCTCGCACAGCGCCGACATCGCCGCCGCCGCGGGGCGCATGGACGGCGACGCCGCCGCCATGGCCCCCGAGCTGAGGTAGCTCTGCCTGCGCGCGGCGTGCGAGGGCGAGCGCAGGTGCAGGGGCGAGGGCGGGGGCATGCCCCCCACCTGCGTCAGCGCATCCAGAAGGACGCCCATGCCGCCGGCGTCGCCGGCGCTGGCGGCGCGCTTGAGCGGCGACATCGGCGCCGTCGGCACGCGCCACTGCGCGCGGTCGGACTTGCCGGTGGACTCGGGCGCGCACGCCGCCTTGGCGCCCGCGCCCTCGGCCGAGCCTCCCCGCGCCGCCGCCGCCGCCGCCGCCGCGGCCCTGTGCGGGTGCGTGGCGCTCCCGCCGATCACCACGCGGTCGGCGCGGCGGTCCCCGGCGGGCGCGACGGGTTCGCCGTGGCACGCGCACCGCTCCTCCGGCACCTTGACGACGAGGCAATCCTCCTCCGCGGCTTTGGCGTCGATGATCTCCACCTGGCAGATCAGGGGGCACAAACCGAGAGCCTCGAGGTTGAACTTGATCACCGTGAACAGGTATTGGTCGTCCGCGCCGTACCGGTTGCGGTCCAGGTTGGTGCTGTACTCGTTCCCGTCGTCGTCGGACAGCTGGTGTCTGCGCAGCTCATCCGGCACGCGGTGCGTGCCGGTGGAAAGAGCCACGACTTTCGTGCGCCTGGTGTTCACGGACAGCAGCTTCAGGATGTTCCTCCCGCCGTGATCACGCCGAGTCTCCGCGACGTGAATCGCCTTGAGAACCTGGATTCAAACACGAGCGGAGTACGGGTGGGCGCGTTCGGAAAACGAGCGGGCGGAGGGATGTCGTCGCGTCAGAGGCGCGCTCGGTTTTTCTTTTTTCGTTTTTTGAGTGCGCCTGCGGTGTGCCGAGGCGTCGCGGCTTCACCTTCGCCTTCGCGCCGTGTTGTTATACGCGCGACGCGTCGGACGCGCCGAACGAGACCGAGACCGCCTCAACGGCGTCGCGCGGTGCTCCTCGGCGCGCCGCGCGCGTGAGAAAACGCGGAGATACGCGAATCGGGTCCATCGGGGTGACGCGCACGCGACCGATCGAGCGCGATCGAGCGCGCGCTGCCGCGTCCGCGCGCCGACGCGCCCGACGATCGCGTTCCGGAACCCGTCTCGACGTTTTCGAGTTGACAAACAGACGCGACAACGAGCGGACGCGCAGTCCGCGAAAAGCACCGAAAAAAGAAACACGTCGCGTCTGGGCGTGAGGCGCGCGACGATCGCACGTGCGACGTACCTGGAGGAAGGCGGACGTGACCGAGGCGCACGCCTGGGTCTCGCTGGGAAGCATCTCGCGCGTTCCCGGCGCGACCGCGTGGGTGTAGTGCTCCCAGTTGAACCGAGCCTTGTACCTGCGCGATCGGCAATCGGAAGCCGCGACGATGCATGATCGCGCGGGAGCGCGAAAATGGCGAGAGGGAGATGGTCGTCAGCGGGGATTCGAGGCGAGGCGCGCGACGCGTAGACGCGCGCGGGGCCGCGCGGTCGCGGAAATCGACGACAAGGCACGCGGCGCGTCGGTCGGGTCGGTCGCGCGGCGTCGCGCCGCTCGGAGCGCGCGCGCGCATCGCGGGAGACGCACAGGAGCTGGTTGTTGGTCGGGCGCTGTCGAACCGCGACCTCCTCGGTCTTGCCCGCGGGGGTCTCCTTCTTCTTCGCCTGCGCGGTCGCCTTCGCCGCCTTCGCGAGCTTGGGCGTGGCCGCGGCGGAGTCCTCATCGCTCCCGCTCGAGGCAGCCTTGGTGTCGGGGGCGGGCGCGCCCTTGCGCGGCGCCGCCTTGCCGCGCGAAGCGGGTCGGGCGGTGGCGTTCTCGGGCGCGTCGGTCCCTTCGATGCCGGTATCCTCGGAGTGGTCGGAAGAGTGCTCCGCGGCGGCCGCGGACGCGGCGGCGCGGCGCGTGGGCTTGACGTGCTCGATATCGAGGTCCTGCGCGATCGCGCGTAGCGTGGGGAAAGGAGGGGGGGAATCGTCAGCGTCGCGCGCGTCACGAGCGCGTCGTCTCCGACGCTCGCAATCGGAATCTCGCGGAGAAAGTGCGGGAACAAAGACGGGAGGTTTTTAGTTGACTGATGCCGCGCGCACCTTGCTCGCGGGGGCGCGGCGCTCGCGGCGCCCGGCGGCGGAGGCGATGCCCGCCGGCCGCTTGGCACGCGCCGAGGCGGTGTTGTCTTCGATGTCAGCCATTCTGCTGTCGCGTCGCGTGCGCACGCGCGAAGCCGAAGTGACATTGGTACGACAGAAAGACGGCTTCCGTGAAACCGCACGGAACTCACGTGACGGAACGAAACTCGCGATTTCAAATTCTCGGCGGGACGTTGCGTTTTTCCTTGGGTCTGTGACTCCCTTGCCTCGCCCGACTCGCGGAAACGCGCGGTTTTGGCGGCAAAACAGTCCCCGATTATTTCCCGTGCCCGCAGTAGGCATACCGATCGCCGAAGTTCGATTTCGAAGCGCGGGAATTTCGAGAAACGGTTCGAGTCGTTCGAGTCTATTCGTTCGCTCGTCATTTCAAGAACCGCATCGAAACGCGTCTCCCTTCGCCCCTCCTCGTCCTCACATGTCGGCGAGGGGGGTGTCGTCCGAGTCCGAGTCCGAGTCGGACGAGTCCGAGGCGGGCCTCGCCGCCTTGACCGCGGACTTCTTCGCCGGGGGCTCCGTGCCCGCCGCGCGCGCCGCCTCCATCTCCGCCTTTGTCCGGCGGTGGCGCTTGGCCTTCTCGGGGGTCTTCGCCGCCGCCGCCGCCGGGGACACCGCGGCAACCGTCTGAGCCGTCGCCGCCGCCGCCGTCGCCTCCGCCGCGCGCGCCGCCTCCATCTCAGCCTTCGTGCGGCGCTTGCGCTTCCCCGTGGAGGGCGGCGCGGGCGTCGCCGCCGCGGGCGCCGCCGCCACGGGCGCCGCCGCCGCGGGCGCCGCGGGCGGCCTCGCGGGCGCGGGCGCGCCGGCGGCGGCGGAGGCGGTGCGGCGCGCGGCTTCCTCGGCGGCCTCCCCGGCGAGAAACGCCGCTTTTTGCTTCGCCGCCTGCGCCTCGAGCTTGTCCCTCTTGGGCGCGGGCAGGTCCTTCCACATCCGGCCCATCTCGCGCGCCTGCTCGGTGACCTTGCCCTTCAGCGCCTCGGGAAGCTTCGGGCGCGCCTCCTTGCAGAAGAGCAGGAACCCGGAGAAGCGCGGGCGCTTGGCGCGCTTTTGCTTTTTCCGCGCGCGCCCGTCTTTCCCTCCGGGTTCGGCGCCCTCGAGATCCGCGGCGCCCTCGTCGTCGGCGGCCTCCTTCGCGCTCTCCGCCGCGATCCCCTCGGGCGACGCGAGGTACTCCGCCTTGAGCTTCTCCGCCTTGGCGACGTACGCAGCCTTCTTGCTCGGCTCCAGCGTCTGCCACATCGCGCCCATCTCCTTGGCCTGCTGGGGCACCGCCTGCTTCTCGCCGGGCGGCGCCTTCGCGTTGCGCGCCTGGATCCCCGGTCTTACGTCTTTGCAGAAGAGCAGAAACGCCGAGAAGCGCGGCGTCTTCTTCTTCTGCTGCTTGCGCTTGCGCTTCTTGCCTCCTTGCTCGTCGGCGAGGGCGATTTCGGAATCCTCGTCGTCGCTGGGCGCGTTCGCGCGGCGCTCAATCTCCGCCGCCTTGAGCTTCGCCGCCTCGGCGACGTACGGCGCCTTCTTCGCGTCGGAGAGCTTGTTCCACTGCCGCCCCATCTCGCGCGCCTGGTCCGGGATCGCGAGCGCCTTCGAGGGGTCCTTCTTCGCCTTCGCCTGAAGCTTGGGGCGCGCGTCCTTGCAGAAGAGCAGGAACGGCGAGAAGCGGGGTACCTTCTTCTTCCTCTTCTTCCGCGCCGTCTTGGCCTCCTTGAACGCCTTTACGCCGGAATCGATGTCGTCCGCGAGATCGTTCGCCAACGCCGCAACCTTCGCGCCCGCCGCCGCGAGATCCTCGGGCGAGAGCTTCTGCCCCGCCTTCGTCAGAGACGCGAGCATGCCGCGCACGCGTTTCTTGAGCGCATTCATCGTGATGCGCTTCGCGTCCGAGGGCGCGGCGGCGGGCGCGGCGGCGGGCGCGGCGGCGGGCGCGGCGGCGGTAGCGGCGGGCGCCGAAGCGCTGGCTTTGCTCTTCTTCGCGGACTTGGGCTCCTTGAGGGGGGTCTTCTTGGCCTTGTCCTTCTTGGCCTTCTTCGCCGAGCCGGAGAGCGCCTGGTCGGCGACGGTGGCGATGAACTCAGCGAAGACGCACTCCATGAAGTCCGCCTCGGTGCGCGCCAGGGGCTTGCACAGATCCCTGATCTCCGAGGAGTACCGCTTGACGTCGTTCTTGTCGCCGCGGATGCTCACGCCGACCCACTCGCTCTCGCCGGCGACGGCGCCGTCATCCGCCACCGAAACAAACATCTTCGTCCACTCCAGAGTCAACTTCTTGCCCTTCTCCTCCAGGCGCAGCTTGGTCTTGCGCAGGGCGCTGGACAACTATCACGCGTGCGTTTTGTTTCGGTTCGCGCGTTCGGAGAAGGGAGGTCAGAAGAGGAAAAGGCGCGTCGCGTTCCTCGCGTTCACCGTCTCGTCTACGTCATCCGCATTTAACGCGTTCTTCGTTGTCAGAGACGTACCTTGACCGTCGCTCCGGTGCGCGGGATCTTGGAGAAGTTCGCGCTCTCGAGCGATGTGTCCAAGTCCTCCTCGAGGCAGACGATCGGCCTGATGTTCTTCTCGAACTTCTCCGTCCCGCGGTCGTCCATCGGCACCACGATGTGCATGTCCAGCGGTCCCGACGCGTCGTTCACGTACCGCAGCGAGACTGCGCTGGAATGCGGCACGAATGTGTCCGTGGAATGCGACGGGGAGGTGTTCAAGCCGGTGTGGCACAGGTAATCTCCATCGGACGTGACCGTGCAGCCCTTGACTTTGCGCTTCTTGAGCTCCTCGGCCGGAGCCGGGCGGTAAAACAGCCGATACTCGATGGCCATCGTGTCAACGGCCGCGCGCTCGGTTGTGCGCTCGGGGACGATTCCGCTGAGATGTACGCTTAACGGATCTCTGGAAGATTTTAAACCTAATTTTAAACGGGGTCGTAACTAAAAAGTCCATAGAGACGAACGGTTCATAAATCAAGAATCCTTATCCTTCGCATGAAAAAAATTTCGGAACAATCCATATCGGACCGGACGATCGCTGATGGGGGTGACCCGGTCGCCCACTGCGAGAGAAGGTTTCCGCCGCTTCGTTGTCCAGGTGGCATTTGTTTTCCTCGGCACTCTCGCGCGCGCATGTCGACGTTCACCGTCGCCGCGTGCGCCCCCACGCGCGCGCCCCGCGCGTCGCACGCGTCGCGTCTTCTTTCCGGAGCGTCCGCGCGCGGCGGCGGCTCTCCCGCGACCGTCGCGGCTTTGGGCGCGCGCGGTTTCGCGTTCCGCGAGTCGATCGCGACCGACGGCTTCTCGGCGCCGACTCCGGCGGGCGTCGCGCGTTCGCGCGGCCGCGCGTCGCGGCCGCGAGCGCGCGCCTTCCCTCCCGGCTTCGAGGAGACGCTCGCGCGCGTCGCCGGGTTCCTCGCGGACCCGAGCCCGGGGGTGGTTCCCGCGGTCGCCGCGAACACGGCGGTGTTCACGTTCGGCATCGGGACGCTTCTGCGCGGCCTGACGTGGCCCGGCGTCGTCAACGCGTGGTTCCTGGGCGCGGCGTCGCTCGCCGCGTTCGGCGCGGGCGGCTACGCGCTGGTGTGCCTGTACTTCGTGTTCGGCAGCGCGGTGACGAAGATCAAGCTGGAGCAGAAGCAGCGGGAGGGCATCGCGGAGGCCAGAGGCGGCCGAAGGGGGGTCGGGTCCGTGTGGGGAAGCGGCGTCGCCGGCGTCGTCTGCGCGCTCGCCGCGCTCGGGGGCTTCCCTCCCGGGCCCGACCTGTACAGGCTGGGCTTCGTCGCGTCTTTCTGCTCCAAGCTGAGCGACACGACCGCCAGCGAAGTGGGCAAGGCGTACGGGAAAACCACGTACCTGTCCACGCCGCCGTTCACGCGCGTGCCCCGCGGCACGGAGGGCGCGGTGAGTCTCGAGGGAACGCTCGCGGGCGTCGGCGCCAGTCTGTTCTTCGCCGGCGTCGCGGCGGCGCTGGGGCAGGCGGACGTCCGCGGCGCGGCCGTCTGCGTGTTCGCGGCGTTCGTGGCCACCACACTGGAGTCGTGGCTCGGCGCGACCACGCAGGGCGAGGCGGGGTTCGAGTGGCTCACGAACGATGTCGTGAACGGGTTGCAGATCATCGTCGCCGCCGCCATCGCGGTGGCTCTCGGGGCGGCGACGCGATGAAGGAAGCCGCGTCGCTCGTCGTCGCGCGCGAGCGCTCGTACGAGACAGCCGACAGCTCGAAACGCCGACAGCTTGAAACGCGTTTCCACTGTACAACAACACACGACTGTAGTAGCTAGCGAGTAGTATCCTTCACGTCTCGAGCTAAAAACCGACCGTTCGTACGCGCCGCGCGCGCCGCGTTCGATTCGTCTCGTTCGTTTCAGAAACAGCGAAAAAAGACGCGACTCTCGTCACAGCTTGGACCTGTCCGGTCCGGGGAGGGGCCCGTCCGCGAGCGCGCGGCCCTGCACGGCGCAGTCCTCGAGGTACGGACACGGGTTGTAGATCCCACCGTACCGCGTGCTCCACTCCCTGAGCCTGGCGGCGATGCGCCGCGCGCCCACCTGGTCGCCCCAGTGCACGACCCCCCCGCGGAAGGCGGGGAAGCCCATGCCCAGCACCGCCGCGGCGTCCAGGTCGCCGGCTTTGACGACGACGCCCTCCGCCAGACACCGGCACGCCTCGTTCACCACCGGGAAGAAGATCATCTCCACGATGTCGTTCTGCGTCAGCGCGGGGAGCGGGCCCTCCCCTGATCGGAGCCGCTGTGCCGCCGCGGCGCGGGACGCCGCCAGAAACGGCGCCAGCCCCTCGGGGTCGGGCGCGGCGCGGCGCTTCGCGTCAAACGCGTAAAAGCCGGCGCCGCTCTTCTCGCCCAGTCGGTTCGCCTCCATCAGGCTCGGTATGATCCGGGACTCGTAGACGCGGTCGGGGAAGTCCTCCACGAAGTTCTTGCCGACGTGCACGCCGATGTCCGTGCCCACGAGGTCGTTCAGGCGGAACGGGCCCATGGGCATGCCGAACATCTTGACGGCGCCGTCGATCGCGTACGGGTCGCACCCCAGGTCCAGAAGCAGGCACGCCGACATGGTGTACGGGAAAAACACGCGGTTCACCGCGAACCCGGTGCAGTTGCCCACCACCACCGGCGTCTTCTTGATCTGCTTCGACAGACCGAGGGTGTCGCACAAAACCTGCGGCGGCGTGCGATCCGTGCGAATGATCTCGAACAGCTGCATGACATGCGCGGGCGAGAAGAAGTGCGCGCCCACGATACGCTCCGGCGCGCGCATCTTCGCCGCGCACTTGGTGATGTCGATGGTGGACGTGTTCGTGCTGAGGATGGCGTCCGGGCGGCACGCCGCCTCGAGGTCCGCGAAGATCTTCTGCTTCAGCTCGACGTTCTCGATGACCGCCTCGATGGCCATGTCCACCTCGTCGAAGCCGTCGTACGTCAGCGCCGGGCGGCACAGCGCGAACATCGCGTCGGCGCGCGCCTGCGTCAGGCGCCCCTTCTTCGCCGCGCTACGCAGGTTGGCGCGCACGCGGCCCATGCCGGCGTCCAGGAACTTCTGGTTGATCTCCTTCAGCACCACCGACACGCCGTTCATCACGCACGCGGTGGCGATGCCGCTGCCCATCAGACCGCCGCCCACCACGCCCACCGTCTTCACCGGCCGCGGCGCGAGCCCGACGTCCGTCACGCCGGGGACGCTCGCCGTCTGCCGCGACGCGAAGAAGAAGTGCACCAGGCCCTTGCACGCCGCGCTCGAGACGGCTTTGTCGAACGAGACGCGTTCCACCTTCAGACCTTCCTCCGCGCCTTTCACGATACCGGCCTCGATGGCGTCCAAACAAAGCCAGGGGTGCGGCATCACGCCCTTGACGCGCTTCGCGCCGCGCCGAGCGCCCGCCAAAATCGCCTTCAGCGCCGCCTCGTCGGGCGTCTTGTCCGAGCGGTAAAACGCCATGGCGCGCGGCGCGCGCTTGGCGGCGATGTCCCCCGCGAGAGCCATCGCCGCGGCGAGCAGCGACTGCGCGGGCACCACCTGGTCCACGAGGCCCAGCTTCATGGCCTCCTCCGCCTTCACGGGCTTGCTCTTCATGATCATCTCCAGCGCCTTCGGCAGGCCCACCAGGCGCGGCAGCCGCTGCGTGCCTCCGAAGCCGGGGATGACGCCGAGCTGGAGCTCGGGCAGCCCGAGCTGCGCCTTGGGGGTGCACACGCGCGCGTTGCACGCCATGGCGAGCTCCAGCCCGCCGCCCAGCGCGAGGTTCTCGATGGCCGCGACGGTGGGCTTCGGGCCCGCCTCGACGAGCGCGTTGAGCACGGCGTTGAAGTCGGCGACGTTCGGCGCCGGCTTGCCTTCGGTGCGCAGCTTGAGCTGCGTGATGTCGAACCCGCCGCTGAACTTGCCCTTGCTGCCGGTCACGACGATGGCCTTGACCCTGGGATCGGCGTGCGCCGCCTCGAACGCGGTCTTCAAACCCTCCAGGACTGCGCGCGCGCGTCGTCGCGGGGCGGGGGAGGACGGAGGTCAGCGGGGTGGCGTTTCGAAGCGCGTCCGCCGCGTGGATAAAATTAGGGTAAGCGGGCGTCAGATCGCCGTTCCGAGGAAATAACAACGCGGGGCGGTCGGGACGCGCACCCGGGATGGCGAGCGCGTTCACCGGGGGGTTGCTCATGGCGATGATCCCAACGTCCCCGCTCACGTCCAGGGAGACGGGAGCGTTGGAAACGCGCCTCGACATGGTTTCGACCGCGAGCATGTGCCGAGCGCGTCGATTATTGTGACGGGACGGCCGCCGCGTCAGCACCTTCAAGCCCGAAGCGTCGTACGACGCGCTGACGTCGCTCCGATGTCGTACCACGTAGAGTTGGAATCAAAACGTTCGGGGAACAAAGCGCTTTCCGCGCTCTCCTTACTTCATGCCGTGCGTCTTCATCGCCTTCCTCTTCTCCGCCTGCCCCTCCTCTCGGTAGCGCTTCTTGCGCGTCTCCTTCTGCAGCGTCGCGCGCCACGCCTCCTCCTTGGCCGTCTCCTTCGCTCTCGCCGCGCGCTTCACCGCCGCCTTCGCCCGCGCCTTCACCGAGCGGTCGTTGCGGATGGTGTTCAGCTGCTGCACCAGCGCGGCGAGCTTCTTCTCCTCCGCGGTGTTCACCACCGCGCGCTTCTGCTCCAGGGTCTCGCGCTTCCTCGCGGGCTCGATCTTGGGCTTGGACTTGTACGGCAGCTGCGCCTGCAGCTGCTTCGGGACCTGCAGCTTGTGGAACACGCGCGCCGGGCGCTCGATGGGCTTGTACACGGAGTCGGGGTTCACCGGGATGGGAATCGACCGCTCGTGCCGCAGCTGGCCCACCGTGCGCATGCCGAGCCACTTCGTGCCCTTCGCGTCGAGCAACGACGTGACGGGGTTGTGAAAGCGCGGGACATCCACGCGCACCCACCCGCGCAGAAACACGATGTCCGAAAGCAGGAGCTTGTCCTCGAAGGAGGCGCGGAACGTCCCCTCCTCGGTGGCTCTCGGGGCGCCCTTTTCGTCCGCGCCCTTGGCGGCGCCCTTCAGCGCGGCGCCCGCCTTGGTCGCCTTCTTGACCGTGCCCCGTATGCCCGAGACCGTGCGCAGCGACGCGCCCTGGAACTTGGCAACCTCAAGCGCGCTGTTGAACATGCCGGTGATGAACGCCGTGTTCTTGTACACCTTGGAGGGCGTACCGACGAGCTTGAGCTTCTTCATCACCTTCACAGCGTGGTCAACCTCCAGCACAACCGCCGTGGCGGCGATGCGGAAGCTCGCGAGCTTGCTGTTCAGCGTCTGAAAACACACCACGCCGGTGTTCTGCGGGACCATCGGGCCGTACACCGTCGCGTGGCAGTGCATGTGCTCCGGCGTGTACTTGATCATGCGGTGGCGCGAGTTGGCGTCCTGCATCGAGTAGACCGGGAGCGCCTGGTACCGCCGCCACCCGACGGAAAACACCAGCGGGTCCTGGTTCTTCAAAACCTTCCTGTGCCACCGGTGCTTCTTCAGGCGGAGCTGCTGGTACCCCATGGCGTCCTCCGACGCCAGCAGGCCACCCACGAGGAGCGGGCGCGACGGGTCGAAGTTGTCCACCCACTCGCGCGGGACGCCTTTCAAGACGAGGCGCAGGTACGAGCCCGGGCGGTACCCCTCCAGCGCCTCGCGCGTCGCTTCGGGCATGGCGTCCAGCTCGCGCCTGGTCCTCGCCATCTGGTCCTGCATCTCACCCTTCACGAGGTCGAAGTACGATGCCGGCTCCTCCTCGTCCGCACCGTTCGCGCCGCGGCCAAACCCACCCTTGCCCTTCTTCTCGCCGTCGCCGTTCGCCAAGAACGCCTCCTTCTTGGCGATCTTCTCCGCGCGCCGCGCCTCGGCTTCGGCATCCGAGCCGTCGTCGTCGTCGTCGCCGTCGTCGCCGTCGTCCGAGCCGTCGTCCGAGCCGTCCTCGTCTCCCTTCGAAGCCCCGTGTTTCGCGCCGCCGCCCGCCGCGAACGTCTCACCCGTCTCCAAGTCCTCGAAGTCGCCGTACACGTCGCCGCCGTCCTCGTCCTCCTCGTCCTCCTCGTCACCCTCGGCGCGCGGCCGCGCCGCCGAGCGGTCCGCCGCCGCCGACCAGTCCCCGGTGACGAACCGGTTCCTCAGCTCGGGCGCCTCCAGGTCCAGCGCGTCCCGCACCTCTTCCAGGAACTTCGAGCGGTCGAACGCGTCCAGCGCCTTGGCTCGGTCGTCGTCCGCAGCCTTCGTGAACAACGCGTCGTCGTCGTCGTCGTCCGAACTCGCGTCGGCGTCTCGGGCTCGAGAGCCGTCGCCGGCCGAGACGGGCGCTTCCTCCTCGTACACCGTCTCCATCAGCGTCTTCTCGCGCGCGCGCGTACCCCCGGCCATCCGGGACTTCCAGTCCGCCGCGCCGACGCCCAGGCCCGCGTCCGCGTCCATCCCGAGGTCGTCGTCCGAGTCGGCGTCCTCGTAGTCCGCGCCAGCCTCGTGCACGCCGCCCGGCGCGAAGACGGCGGCGCGGCGCGCGCGGCCCGCCCGCGTCTCGGCGGCTCGGCGCGCCTCGACGCCGGCGTCGGCGTCGTCGTCGTCGGAATCCTCGTCGGAATCCTCGTCGGAACCCTCGTCGGAATCCTCGTCATCATCGCTGCCTTCGTCCCCGGGGTCCTCGTACCGCGCGGCGTCCTCGTAGTCTCCCTTCATCTTCTCCCGGGACCCGCGGAAGAGCGAAATCTCCGAGGCGGCGAGCTTCTCGTCCAGCGCCAGGCGCGCGTCCTGCAGCCCGTGCACCATCCCCACGCCCGCGGCGCCGTCCCCCGCGATGGCGCCCTCGGGGACGGTCCCCGTCCCCGCGTCTCCCACGCCCGCGCGCGCGCCCGAGTCGTTCTCGCGCCTCGAGAAGTTTACCACGCGGTCGTCCATGCTGATGTACACGGCGTCCTTGTCGTACAATAAGCCGCCGACGTCGGACATCGGCGCGTACAGGAGCTTCGAGCGCTCGTCCAGCTTGCGCTGTTTCTTGTCCGCGCTCGGCAGCGGGCACGGGTCGGGCAGAGCGCTGAGGCTCTCGACGGCCATGTCCCCCACCCCCGCGACGTGCACGAGCTGGTTCCGCTTCAGGTTGCACCCGTGCAGCCAGCCGTAGACGGCGACGTCTCGCGGCGCGTTCGGGTTGTCGTGTACCAAGCCGGGCGGCGTGAGATCCTCGAAGCGGTCTCCGACCACGTACGGGTGCGTGGACCGCCAGGTGAGCGGGCGGAACTTGCTCGTGCTTATGAACCGCGCGAGGTTCAAGGTGTCTCGCTTGTTGTACCGCCCGTGCTGCATCCCGGAGAGGTAAAACAGCTTGGCGCCGTTGTAGATCTCCGCCCAGAATCGCGCCTTGAGCGTCTTCTTCTGCTTCTTGAGCTTCTTGGGGTCGTGGAACTGGTCCAGGTGCGTGAGCACGCCCATGACCTTAGGGAAGCCGTGCACCTGCAGCACGTTCAGGAACTCGAACGTCTCCATCTCGAACCCGTAGCTCCCGTCCACCAACAGCAGCACGAGGTCCGCGAGCTTCGCGGCGTCCACCATGTCGTTCAGGTCGTTGCCCACCTCCATGAACTGGATGCGACGCGTCTTACCGCTCACCACCGTCACCGGGCCTTTCACTTCGCTCATGGCGTGCCTGGTGTAGTGCTTCACTAAGGATCGGATCACGGTGGTCTTCCCACACCCCGGGGGACCCTGCACTAACACCACGAACGGAGGAGGCTCCTCCTGTTGCCTGTCCAGGATGGGCGCACGCAGTTTCCGCTGTTGCTTCTCCGCAGCCATCGTCCTGGCTTTGCGCGCCTTGGATGAGCTCTTGAAGATGAACGCCTTCGGGTTGTTGCCCTTGGCCTGCGCATCGCCCTTCTTCTTCTTCTCGTTAGCCTTCTTCTTCTTCGCCTTCGCCCCCGCGCGGGGGGCGCGGTGCTCCTTCGACGGCGCCACCGCGTCCATGGCGACCGAGCGCGACCGCCGCTACGAGACGAGCGTCGTTGTCGCGAAGACGCCGCGAGCCGCCGCCTCGCCACCCGGCGCGCGCTCGGTGCCTGCGCAGAAGCCGCCCGCCTCGCCACCGCCAGACTCGACGAAGATCCCGACGGTCTCTCGAGACAGTGACCTCCACCGCCGTGCCCAAAGCGCGCGGGTCGTTGTCTCAACTCCGCGGAGAAGCGATTGCTCGTGTGGCGGCGGTTTTTACGTCGGCGGCGAAGCGCCGGGGCCTGGGAGCATTCACGTTTTTTACGTATGAGAACGTTCCTGAATGTGAACGATAGAACGTCTTATCAGTCACAAAAAATGACAAATTCGATACCGGACACCTGGCGATTCCTCGGCAAAAGAGTTTATCCTCCTCCGTCTGCCGACGTCATCACCCGCGCCTCGCCACACCGAAGCGCACGGCCTTTCCTCGACACCGAGAGATGCGTTCCACGGCCGTCATCAGCCTGGCGACCGCGCCCGCGCTCGCGCGCGTGCCGCGCGCGCGCGTGGCCGAGCGCGTCTCCCGCGTCTCCGCTCGACGCACCCGCGGAGTGGCGGTGCTCGCCTCCTCCGAGCGGCGCGTCGCCGCGCACGCCGCGTCCGCGTCCGCGGAGGACCCCGGCGCGTGCAGCGCGTGGCGCGGGGACACGCCTCCGCAGTCGTCCTTGCCCGTGAACGCGGACGGGAGCGTGGACTACTCCTCCATCGACGCCTCGCCCATCAGCAAGGTGCTGACTCGCACCATCCGCGGTTTGCTCGTGGCGGAGGTTGGCAAGGACACCGACCCTCGGCCGTGGGACGACTTCGACGCCGTGCTCACCTCCGTGCGCGAGGTGAACGACATGGACGGCACCGCGCGCGACGTCACGGTGCGCGCCAAGCGCGTTTTCGCCGGGATCCTCCCCGCGCTCTACATCGGCTGGGTCCCGCCGCTGTGGAAAAACGCCATCAGAAAAGTCGCGCCGCAGTGGGCCAGCAACTACGCGTTCGTCCTGGTGTTCACCACTTTGTTCCCGTGGCTCATGGGGCCCATGGAGGGCATCGACCACGTCGAGGTCCCCGTGCCGGAGGCGTTGCGTAAGGCGTTCGGGTTCCTTCCGGAGACGGTCAAGGTCCCGCAGGCGATCAAAGCCGAGCGGTGTCGTTTCCTGGAGCAATCCGGGTGCGCGTCGGTGTGCGTCAACTCGTGCAAAGCGCCGTCGCAGGAGTGGCTGGGGGAGGATTTCGGGATGGACCTGCACATCCAGCCCAACTACGACGACTTCTCGTGCCAGTGGAAGTTCGACGTGAAGCCGCCGCCGCTGTACGAGGACGCGGCGGTGATGGTGCCGTGCTTCACCAACTGCCCGAGCGAGTTCAAGGGCGAGAAGGACGCCTGGCGCCAGGCCGCGCGCGTGGCGAGCGGGATGGGCATCGAGGGCGGAGTCGACACGTACACCGGCGAGACCCTGGAGGCCATCGCGCGGCGCGCGGGCGAGGCGGCCAAGGAGGACGCCGCGTTCACGAAGGCGGGAGGGATGGCCACGGACGGGTCCGCGGTGTCAGAGGCGGGGTTCATCGACCGCGTGGAGACGGTAAAGAAGGGAGGCAAGTGCTGGTCCGTCGACGAGGCGCGCGCGGTGATGGGGGAAGTGGCGCGAACGAATAAAGCGTGACGTGAAGTCACACGAACCGAAAGCATCATTCATCATCTCACGTGTGACGACTGTCACAACAATCGCGAAATCACGACACCGAAAGTCGAAGATCACGGAACCGAGCATCGTTCGTCGCGCTTTTTCGCCGCGGCCCGGGCATTCGTTCGACACGCACGTCGCGTCGTCGCGCGACGCACCCGCCTGCCCCGACGCGTCGGGGCCCGGGTGCGGCGCGGCCATGTCAGACGACACCGCGATCGACGCGCCCGGCGCGGGTGACGTCGGATGCTCATGGAAGGTACGTCCCGCTCGTTCCGGAGCGCCACCGTTCGCATGTCACCCGCCGCTACGCGCGCGCGGCGCCTTCTCGGACGGCGCGAGCGCGCCGTCGCCTCCGCGCGCGCCCCTGACCCGCGCGCCCCTCCCCTCCGCTCGACTCGCAGTGCCTCGCGGACGCGGACGCGATGCGCGCGGTGACCGGCCCGCGCGTCCAGCTGCTGTGCGTGGACGCCTCGCCGCGGCTCCTGGTGTTCGGCTCCAGCATCGGCAGCGTGTACGTCTTCGAGCGGCGCGCGCGCGACGGCGAGGCGCTCGACGCCGACGCCGAGCCCGACGCGGCGAACGCGGACGCGCACGATTCGTCTCCCGTCGCCTCGCACGCACCAGAGGACGGCCCTGCGCGGTTTCTCGAGCGGTTCATGGTGGAGACCTTCGCGGGCGGCTCCGCGACCAGGCCGGTGACGCGCGCGCGCCTCGACGAGCGACGCGCGCGCTTGGCGTTGGCGTTTGACGACGGCGAGGTGGTGGTGGTGTCGTTTCGCGATCCGCTCTCGAGTACGGAGCATAGGGCCGGTTCATCCTCCGGGCGATACGTAGCCGGCATACCGAACGGACACAAAGGCGCGCGCGTCACGTCGATGGCCTGGTCCGCCGGCGGGGACGCGTTGATCAGCGGCGACGACGCCGGCGCGGTTTCCGTCGTGCGCCTCGACGGGCCCGACGCCGGCGCGCACACCGTGCGCTTCGACGCGCCCGTCGTGCAGGTGGCGTTTTGCGATTTCGGCGGCGGCGCGGCGCTGGTGTCCACGACCACGCAGCTGAGTCTGCTGCACCGCGCGAACGGGTTCAAAAAGACGCCCATCGGCGCGAAGCCGCGCGACGGCGCGTTCGGCGCGAGCGCGCACGCGTGGACGCGCGCGGCGGTGCCCGAGGAGACGCTCGCGCAACTCGAGGCGGAGGAGGCGGGGACGACGGAGACGACGGAGGGGCTTTTTTCTTCCGCGTCTTCCGGCGACGCGAAGGGAGAGACGAAGGATGACGAGAAATCGAAACGCGCGACGCGTACTCCGTGTCGCGTGCGGAGTGAATACTGGATGTTCGGCGCTCGGCCGGGGCGGCGGCTGTGGGTGTGCCGCGCGGCGACCGCGGGCGAGCTCTCGGAGGCGAAGGTGCTGGCGACGGTGCGTCCCTCCATCCCGGAGGCGAGCGCGCCTCCCGGCTCGCGCCTCCCGGCACCGACCGCGCCGGTTCCCAAGAAGTGGGAGTTCGGCGCGCTCCACGCCCTCGGGCCGTGCGTCTTGTCCGTGTCGGAGAAGACGATCGCGGTGGTGGACGTCGTGAGCGCGGCGGTTCTGGCGTGGTACCCCCTGGCGCCGCCGCGGGGGAGGGGACGAGGAGACGAGGAAGAAACGCCGAGAAACGCGGAGGGCGTGGGCGCGCCGAGGGACCTGGCGACGCGCGGCGCGCGCGCGTTCGCGCTCGGCGCGGACGGAGGCGTGTGGTGCCTCCGCGCGCCGGCGAACGAGGCGCAGCTCGCGGCGGCGTCCGCCGCGCTCGGCGTCCTCGCGGCGCGCCGCGGTTCGGAAAAGCGCGACGACGGCGAGACGAACGCCGCGGGGACGTCGCCGCGCGAGACGGATCCGGCGGCGCACTTGGAACGCATCGAGAGACGGGTACGGTCCGTCGACCGTCAGAGCCGAACGTCAGAGGAGACATCGGAGACGGAGAGGGCCTCACCAACCGCGGCGGGAGACGCGGCAGATGTGGCGGGCGATGTCTCCGATGTCTCCTCTGACGTTCGGCTCTGACGGTCGACGGACCGTACCCGTCTCTCGATGCGTTCCAAGTGCGCCGCCGGATCCGTCTCGCGCGGCGACGTC
>Ga0181561_10002045_pt1 | contig 17906 bp, 8 predicted proteins | sample 011ome_19_FD_133760 | JGI IMG/M metagenome (GOLD analysis project Ga0181561, IMG submission 133760) | Coastal salt marsh microbial communities from the Groves Creek Marsh, Skidaway Island, Georgia - 011510BT metaG (megahit assembly) | ecosystem: Environmental > Aquatic > Marine > Intertidal zone...
GGGTGGAGTGTCACCGATCATCATGCTGACGTACTCCAGACGATCGATCTTGTAGTCGTTCTGGCCCACGTCCGTCGCCTGCGACTCCAGCGACACCACATCGTGCTTGCCGACGTAGCAGTCGACCTTGTCGCAATTCCCGTTCGGGAACCGATAGTCGCGGTTCGTCTGGCCGACGGCGTACGCGTGCCCGTCACTCGGGTCCCGCACGACGCGAAAAGTGACCATCTTGATCGTATCCACGCCACCGTTCGGACCAGAGCCACCGTTCGGGTTCAGGTCCATCATGGCGATGATCCACCGCGCTTCATCCGCGGTCTCCGCGAACTTCGTATCGCGGTAAGCCACCGTCCTGCCCGGGAAATACAGCGTGTCGGTGACGGGGTCGATCATGAGCGCAGACGAGAACGAGACGAGGCGCGCGTCATCGCTTTCGCCCAGGTCGAGTCGCGTGCCGTCAAACTGAGGAGTCAGATCTAACGCGCAGTACGCGGAGTCGAAGTAATCCGGCGGACACGTCTCGACGCACTCGCTGAAGATGTACTCGACGTTATCGCGAGTTCCTTCCGCGACAATCATGCGGTTGAAGTAGGGCCAGTACATTTGCGTGCAACTCTGCCCCGCTAAGGGCGTGGTCGCGCCAGCGACCCCGATGTCGTAGTACCACTGGCCATCGTTGTTCTTGAGGGCGAAGCCCCACTCCCAATCCACCTGGTCGGTGGTGAGGGTGTATCCATACTCGCCGTCGCCGATTTGTCCTCGGTTCATCGGAATCGCGTTCGCGGAGTTGAAGAAATCGTCGCTTTGGTAGTTGTGCTTCACCACGTAACCGCCCTCAATGCCTGAGTACCAGAAGTTGGGATTGGCGATCTTCACCTCTCTTGACAAGCATTGGGTGTGGAGTTTGAAGTTCACAGTCGCGGCAGGCGAGCCCGCCACGACCTCCGGGGGACCGGGAAGGCTCGACTGATATCCCCCGCTGTACGCGCTGCTTAAGCGGTAAAGCATCTCCCGACCGCGCGTGTGCAAGATCTTGAAGTCACCCGCGAAGCACCCTGTAAGAACAAGACCAAGTGCGTCGCGGGAAGCATCGGGCGTCAGTGTGCGATGGCGAATACGGGATCGGTGTGGAGGCTCGCACGTCCTGGCTCGCTGGAAAGAACGAGGATGGGATCGGCGCGCGTCGACGAGCTCGTGCGGACGCTCTCGCGTTGTCGCCGCCGCTGCACAGGACACCATCCTCCGTTGGAAAGAACGAGGGAGTTCGTACCGAACGCCAAGAGAGAGCAGAAAACCGCCCCATAAAGGGGGCGCCGTGTCCACGTCCGAGGGGGCGCATCGTCCGTTTCAGAACTACGGAGGATCGGTGTGCGCTCGTTGACGGTAGTCATCACGCGTGAGCCAGAAAGGTGTATCTCGCGCACGTAGATGTGTAGCGGCGGACGCGTTTCACTAAAAAAAAAACACGTTTCATACCTAATAATAAAAGCACTTTTGTCGCGCGACGGCGCGTGCGTCGACGACGCGTCCACGTTCTAGCATCCTAATATTAATACGTGTTATCACTACTGACTACTGTCCAGCTACGCATCATCCTCATCCGGGCTCTCGCCCCCCCCCAGCAACGGACGCGTCAAGAGCGAAGGTGGCGAGGAAGAAGGTGGCCCCGGTGGGTCGGTGACGGCGGCGGCGGCGGTCGTCGCCTCGGCGCGACGAATACGTTCTCCGCGTTTCTCCGCGTTTCTTCGCGTCGCGACGACGAGCGCGGCGACGGCGCCCGCGCCGGACACCGCGCACGTCGCCGGGATCGCCGCGCTGTCCCCAGTCACGCCAAACACCCTCGCCGCGACGTACGGCCCGAGCCCGGACCCGACGGAGGCGCCCAGCTCGAACGCGGCTTGCGCGAAGCCGTCGAGCGGGAAGAAAGACCGACCGAGCGCGATGCCGTTGGGGAACATCCCCGCCGCGCCACACCCGACGCACAGCGTGACGACCCACAGCAGCGAGCGCGAGGCGTGTGACGCGCGGTCGCGAAGCGCGCCGCCCGGGTTCAGGAACCCTACCCCGCCCCACTGTAGCGCCAGGAACGTCGTCGCGGAAAACGCGACGGCGTGCGAAAACGCCACCGCCGGGAGCGGCCCGGCGCCGACGAACGAGAGCGCGAAGCGGGTCGCCGTGAACGCCGCCCAGAACGCGCTGGTGAGAGACGCGGCGGAGGTGTCCGAGAGCCCCGCGCGTTCGGTGGCGAGCGTATATATCCATGAGCCGTACGTCACCTCGGACGCCACGGAGAGGCACATGTACGCGGTCATGGGGACCAAAACGTCCATCGGAGGACGTCGTCTTCGCGCCCCGGCGGCGACGGTTTTTTTCTTTCGCGACGGTCGCGCGAGAGGGTCTTCGTCTCCGCCTTCGCGTTCGTCTTCGTCGTCGCCGCGTGGCGTCGCGACGCGCGGAGGCGCGACGTGCGACTCTTCGTCGTGGATCGCGGGGACGTACACGTCGAGATCCTGTCCGCGAGACGGAGATGGATATTCGTCGCGCGATCCGCGACCCGCGACGAACGCGTCGTCGTCGCCGCGCGATGACGCATTCGCGTCTTCTTCCTCCTCCGTGTGTGTTGTTTCGGAACACGCGTCATCCTCGACCGCCGGTGGGGTTTCGAACCCGGCGAGCGTCGCGAGCGCGAGCGCGGCGTACGCGAGCGCGACGACGACGAAAACGCGCTCGAACCCCCGTTCGGGCCCAAACGCGCGCTGCAGTCCCGCGTACGCCAGAGGCGTGACCACGCTCGCGAGCCCGAACGCGCCCATGGTGAAGTTGAGCGCCTGCGCGCACCGCGCCTGCCCCACCGCGCGCACCAGGCACACCCGGATGCTCACACCGATCAGAGGCAGCGTCGCGCCCTGCACCACCGCCAGCAGGTTGACGTGCCACAGCGCCGAGCACAGCGGCGTGGCGCCGACGCTCACCGCGCGCAGCAACGTCCCGAACGCGAACACGGCGTGCGCGTCGTACCTGTCCAGCATCGCGCCGGTGGGAAGCGCGAACACGCCGCCGCTCAGACCGCCGATCCCCAGGTACGCCCCGAGCGCCGCGCTCGGTTTCCCGACACGTCGCGCGAGTTCCGGGATGACGGGACCGCGAAGCGAGATGAACACGCCGTTGCTGAACGAGCCGCACGCGTAGAGGTACAGGTACGGGTCCAGGAACATGTGCCTCGGCGGGTTCAGGCGCCATCGTCGGCGAGGAGAAGAAGGCATGCTGTGTGACTCTCGACCCCGCCGCCGCGCGCGCTCCCGAGACTGACGACGACGACGCCGGGTTCGAGGGAACACGTGAAAACTCTCGAGAAAACATTTGGGGACGGAAAAACGAAAGATGAAACGAAGCCGGGACGGGTCGACGGCGGACGTGTACCGCGTCGGACGACGTTCGCGGACGGAAAGGAAAGCACATGATCTTATCATTTCTCATTAAAAACGCATCCGTGATCGCCGCGCGTGACGCGCGGCGTATGTACACACCGAGCCGAAACTCTCTCTCGGGCACTCGGAAACCGAACCCAACCCAACGCTCCGAGACGCTTTCGTACGATTTGGATTGTATTTTTAACGCCTGACGCCGCGCGCCCTGGCGTAGCCGCCGCCCGCGGGCGCGCGGCCGCCGGGCGCGTTGATGTCGCGCGAGCCGTACATGTCGTCGTGAAGCGCGCGCGCGGCGGTGTCCATCTTGCCGGCGCGCCCGGCGCGCCCGGCGACGGCGCGCTTGGGCGGCGCGGGCCCGGAAGACGCGGCGGGCTTCGCCGCGGGCTTCCTGCGCAACCCGGAGACCCCGGGGTCGGCGCGCGACCCGGAGCCGAAGTTGGTGCGGTGGCGTTCGAGGTGGAAGTCGATCGCGCCGCGCAGCTCGAGGCCCTTCTCGCGCCCGATGTACAGCTTCTCCACGAGGTGGTCCATCTTTTCCTTGGTCGAGTCCAGCTCCTTCTTGCGCTCCATCACCTCATCCTTGGCGAGCGAGACGGCGTTCGCCGCGGCATCCGCCTGCGACTTCCAGCGCATCATCTCGTTGCCCATCGCGTTCGTGCGCTGCTGGAGCTCCTCCTTCAGGCGGTCGATCTCCACGGCGAGGCGGGACACCTTGGCGTTGTGCTCGGACTCGAGCTTGAGGCGCGCCACCGTCTCCTCCTGGCGAATCGCCTCCTCGGCGCGCGCCAGCGCCTCCGCCGAGCGCTGCGCGTCCCCGCGAGCCTCCTCAATCTCCGCCTCAACCTTCGCCTTCTCCGCCTCGAGCGCGCCGCGCTCGGCCGCGAGCGCAGCCTTGAGCTGCGCGTTGCGCTCGCCCTCGTGCATGCGGTTCTTGAGCTCGAGCTGCGCCTTCTCGCGGAGCTCGCGCTCATCGGAGATCTGCGCCTCGGCGGAGCTCGCCTTCTCCTCAGCCGTGCGGCGCGCAACCTGCTCAGCCTTGAAGTGCTTCTCGATGCGCAGGAGCATGTCCTCCAGCTCGGCGTTGGTCTTGGACTCCACCTCGAGCTGCTGGTGCTGCGCCTCCACCTGCTGCTGGAGCTGCGCCAGGCGCGCCGCCGCCGACTCCTCGGACGCATCCGCCATGTCCTTCATGGCGTCGTAGTCGCCGCCCTCGGGCACGGCGTCCAGCGCGTTGGGGTCCTCGCCCTCGGGGGACGCGGGCGCGTCGCCCTCGGCGGGCTCGGGCGTCGCCGCCTCCACCACGGGCTCGGGCGTCGCGGACTCCATCACCGCCTCGCCCTCGGCGCCCTCGCCCTCGGCGGGCTCGGGCGCCTCCGCCGCCTCCGCCGACTCCATCACGGGTTCGGGGGTTGCCGACTCGACGACAGCCTCGCCGGACTCGGGCTCGGGGGAAGACTCGGGAGTATCCTCCTGTGAGTAGAGCGAGGGGTGCGAGGAGCGTCGAGGAGAAGGGGGGAAGGTCAGAGAGAGGGCGGCGACGCGACGCGACGTTCGCGAACTGAACATCTGTTCGCGGAAAACTCGGAATTTTCTTTTTTGCCACCAAGCGCCAAGCCTGTTCGACTTTTTTTCGCGCAGTGCGCGCACTGTTGCTTCTTGGCGCGTGTGATGCCAAAAGCGGGCGACGATCACGCAGGGGGGGGGTCGCGCGCACCTCTTCGGAGTTCTCGGCTTGGACGACGGACTCGACGACAGCCTCGGCGGTGTCCTCGGCGGGGGGAGCCTCGACGGGCTGCGCGTGCGTTGGGGGGGGAGAGGCGCGCGGCGCGAGGGGACACGCGTCAGCGATTGTCCGGATATCGACCGATTACGAGAGGCGAGAGAGGTTGAATTGGCCCGAAGACGCCGAGGGGGCGAAACCGCGCCTCTGCCTCCTCCGTGCGCGCGAGGGGTGCGACGAGACGCTGCTATTGCGCTCGAGCCGTGATCTCCAGCGGCGAGGGCCAGGCGGAGACGCGCGATGCGCATGACGGGCGCGCGAGCGCGCGCGCCCCGTCCCGTCGGAGGATTCATAATCGTCGGTCGTCCCGCTCTGTCGTACATCTCGAGGGCGACGGGGCGGGGCGAAGTGCGCGCTTCGGGTTTCGCGGGGGCGGCGCGTACGTACCTCCTCGGTGTTCATCGCTTCTTCCTCGGCAGACATGTGAGCGTTCTCAACAGCTCGCGTGCGGCGCGCGTGCAGAGTCTACCCGAGGGTTCGTGATGAGGTGCGCTTACCTTACATGCGGAAAGTCAACCGCGGCCTTTCGCGAATGGCTTGTCGCGAGTCGGCGCTTTCAAACCCCGAACGACGAGTCATCAGGCTGAGATCTGAGACGCGTCAAGATTTTATCGCCCCTTTGAAAACGACACGCGCACTGCAAAATTTTGGCGAGCGCCGCTCAAAAAGTTCGGCCGCCTCACTCGTCGCGGCGCCATGTCGTCCTACGACAAGGTTCGCGGTGGGTCTCTGAGCTTCAAGAACGGCGGGTCGCTGGCGGTGAAGAAGAAGAAAAAGAAGAAGGACAAGAGGGCGTCGGACGAGGCGCTCGAGCTGGCGCTGGAGGAGAGGCGGGTCGGGGAAGGCATCGGGGGCGCGCCCGGGGGCGACGCGAAGAGCGATTACGAGGACCTGTTCCCCGCGGAGAAGAAGCGGCAGGCGGACGCGAAGGGGCGGTCGAACTGCTGGGGCACCAACTACAGAGAGGCGCCGGACGTTCTGCATGGGTACACCGAGTCATGGAAGGGCAAGAAGAGCTTTTCCGCGGAGGAGCGGCTGGACCTGCGCGCGGCGAGCAAGGCGGACAAGTTTTGCCGATGACGGAGCGGTCGGCGAGATCCGCGCGCCGCGCGGGAGAGTTCAGCCACCACGTGCGTAGCGTACCACACGTAGCGATAGATGTGATATAGTACATACCGTAGTAATACACGCGTCTTCACGAACACCTCACCGCCTACGCGGCTTTCCCGGGCGCGACGACGGCGGCAACCGGGATGGCTTCCCGCCGCATCGCCGCGGGCGACGGCGGCGCGTAGCCCCCCGCCGGCCGCCCGAGGAACGTCCCGTCGTCCTCGGCGTACGGGCTGAACCGGCTCTCGATTGTCCCTAGGTTGTACCGCCGCAAGTGTCTGGTCTCCTGGCACACCGCGCACGGGAAGCAGCACAGGTAGCAGCAGAAATCGTCCGTCTTCTCCTCGTCCCCGTCGAACGCGAACGAGAAGCACGAGCACGCCCACGCGCACTCGGAGACGCCTCGGATGTTGTATCTGCGTCGCATGGCCGCGCGGTTGCTCATGCCGAGCCAGGCGAGCGCGAACGAGGTCAGGGTGTTCAAGGGCGACAAGGCGGCGCCGACCGCGGGCGCGGTGGCGGCGACCGCGCCGATCACGTTGGGCACCACCACCGTGAGCCCGCACGCCTTGAAGAAAGCCGTCTCGAAAGCCTCGACGCCGGCGGAGTCAGCATTCGCGGCGTACAGGTACTGCACGCAGCCCACCGGGCACGCGCCCATGACGCATATCTGCGGGTCGCTGACGCATTCGAACACGCCGGTTGACCATCTCCGCGGCGGGAGGTCCGAGGACTCCACCGCGGAGTACGTCGCCTGCTGCGCCATCCAGATCTGATGAAGATGCGCTCGAAGCACGCGCGATGACGCTCTACGTACACGGTAGCGAATTTTCGCGTCGCGCGCTCGCGAGCGAAGAAGAGCGCGCGCGCGTTAGAGGTATCAGATACGGTACGTTTTCGTTTTACATCGCCTTTTACACGTCGAGCACCGCGACGATCGTCTCTTCCCCTTCCACGGCCGCATCGTTTCCGCGGACACGCGGACGCGTCGTCCGCCCGCCGCGCGCCGCGTCGGCCGAGGCGTCGCCTTTTCATCTCGGGCGTCTTTTTTTTTTCACGCGCCCGCCGTCACCAACTCGGCGCCGACGTCGGGCTTCCCCGGGAGGCGATTCTCCATCTCGTCCGCGAACGAAGGTTCGTTCGGTCGCTCTCCCTCCCGCGCGCGTTTCTCGCCGACGCGCTCGACCCCGGCGAAGCCCCCCGCGAGCTCGGCGGCGAGGCCCCCCGCCTTTCCGGGAAGCGCCTCCCCCGGGAACGCCGCCGCCGTCTCCACCAGAACCTCCGACGCGCTCGGCGACCCGCCATCCGCGGCGGGCGACGACCCCGCCGGCGCTCCGTCTGATTCGTCGCCGCGCGCCTCCGCCTCCGCCTCGCGCACCAGCGCGCGCACGAACGCGCTCTGCTCGAGGCTCACGGGGTCGAGCGCGCGGCGCGCGTGCGGCGCGGGATCGAGCGCTCCCGAGGTGATACCCGAGGGCGCGGCGATCGCCGTCATGCCCGTCACCGCCAGCGTCTTCTCGGCGGCGACGCGCAGTTTCTCCGGCGTCGAGTACCCCGACGCCTCGGGGTCCAGCAGGAGCTCAACCAGCCTCTGTGCGGTGAACGGCGGCTCGGGGAAGGACGCCAGACGCGTCTCGAGCGCGTCTGCGTGCGCCTCCGCGCGCGCGACCGCCTCGTCAAGCTCGGCGGCGGGCGAAGAAGAAGAAGGATCGGCGGAATCGCACTCGCGCGCGTCGCCGGGGTGGTTCGCCGCAAACGCCTTGCTCGCCGCGCGCCGCGCCACGCGCGCCATCGCGCCGCGCGCCAGCGCCGCGACCGCGACGCGCGTCTCGCACCAGGGGAAACGTACGCGGCCCGTGCACGCGATCTCGCCCTGTTTTTTTTTCGTGTTCGTGGTGTGAGAGCGAACGACGGTCGTCAGCGCGCCATCAGATGGCGTTCGCGCGAGGTTCGGTCGCGCCGCCGAACGGTACCTCGCGTCGGGTCGAGAAAACGACGACGAAGCGGCGAAAATGGGAAAGAGACACGTGGTGGCTCCTCGAGGCTCGGGCGAGTCGGGGATTCAGGGGCGGCGCGCACCATGAGGTCCATCACCAGCCCTTCGACGCGCCGGTCGCGCGCATCGAGCCTGCGCAGAGGGGAAGATCGTGGGAAGGTGAGCGGTGGGGTCAGCGTGTGTGGGGGTGCCGTGCACGTCGGACGTGGAAATCTCATTCATTTTTCCTGCGCGCCAGCGCGCGGCCGAGACGGGACGACCCGCGAGAATCGCGTGGCGGCGTCGTGCGAGGAGACCAGGATCGTACCTCGTGAGCTCGCGGAGCGCTTCGTGGTGCGCCTTCGTGCCGCACGCCATCGTCGTGCGCGCCGAACACTGCCCGCGGCTCCACTACGCAGTACATCCAAGTCACTCACTAAAGTACGCGGGAAAAGTAAGTGCTACGGGCAAACAGTCTACTATATTTACGATTTAGTCCAACCCGCCGCCGCAGTCTTTGGGCCTCGATTTCAACGCCGGAGTGCGCGTCGTGGCTTTTCACGCCTCGAACGAGCTGTCAGTTGAAATGCAGCGACCACCGCTGTGGCGTGGCACTTCCGGCGCCATGGACGTGGAGAACCGAGGCGCCGGGGTCGACACGGCAGGTATGGAGGCGTGTCACTCGGGTCGGGCGCCGGAAAGAAGCGTGGAGAACACGTTTTCGACGTGGGCGCCCACGTTCGACCCCGAGCTCGAGGCTGCCTTGGACGAGGCCCTGGCAAACGTGCCCATCGATACGCCCGTCGCGCCGCGGCGAGCCGCGGGGCGACCGGGGGCGAGTCGGAGCCCGGACGACGACCCGGGAACGTCGGTTGATGATCCCACGAGACGTTTGGGCCCGCTCGCGGACCTCCCCCCTGACCCCCCCGCGCCCGGGGGCGAAGCGGGCGGCCCGGCGTATGCTCGTGGGCACCCCTCCGTCGGTCAGGAAAAGAACCCGAGTGAGATCCGGGGGCCCGCCAGCCTGCGCCTGGAGCACCTGGGCCTCCCCCCCGCGGTGGTGGACCGCTTCGTCGCGGGCGGCGTGCGTTCCGGCGCGGTGTACCCTTGGCAGAGGGCCGCCATCGACGAGGGGAGCGACGGCTCGAACCTCGTGTACTGCGCGCCGACGAGCGGAGGCAAATCGCTGGTGGCGAACGTGCTGCTCGTGCGCGCGCTGGCGCGCCGCGCCGCGCGGGGCGCGCCCGGGCGCGCGCTCGTGGTGCTCCCGTTCCAGTCGCTGGTCAACGAGAAGGTGGGCGACCTGAAGCGCCTGCTCGCGCCGATGTACCGCAAGCGCGACGGTGCCAACCGGCGCGGCCCCGAGGCGGTCCGCGGTTTCGCGGGCGAGTGCGAGGGCACGCCGCTCGCGCGGCCGCCGGGGCCCGGCCAGGAAGCCGTGGCGGTGACGACGATCGAGAAGGCGTGCGTCGCGCTGAGCCGGCTCGCCGCCGAAGGCAGGCTGGGCGAGCTCTGCGCGGTGGTCGTGGACGAGCTGCACATGGTCGGGGACGAGGACCGCGGCGCGACGCTCGAGGCTGCGCTCGCCAAGCTGCGCTTCCACGAGCGGAAGCGACGGCGCGACGCGACGCGACGCGACGCGGCGCCGAACGCCGACGCCGACTTTTCGAACCTCGAGGCGTGTCAGATCATCGCCATGAGCGCGACCGTCGCGCACGATAGCCTGGAGCGGCTCGCGGGGTGGCTCGATGCGCGTCTATTCGTGACCAACTACAGACCCGTGCCACTCGCCGAGCACGTCGTCGCGGACGGCGCGGCGTTCGCGAAGCGCGCCGCGGGGTTCGAGCGCGTTCGCGGCGTCCCCGAAACCGAAACGCTTTTCGCGGAGGCGCCCGCCGCCGACCGCGTCGCGTTGGCGCTCGTCGCCGAGTCCGCGAACGAGGGACACTCGTGCCTGGCGTTCTGCCCGTCGCGGAACAAGACGGAGGCGCTGGCGCTGGCGCTGTGGCGCGCGTTTGAAAAAGCGGGTCTTCAAAAGTCTTCAAACGCCGGCGCTTTTCGCGCGCGCTTCGCGGCGACGAGAAAAGTCGCCGACGCGCGCGCGCGGCTGACGCGCAAGCTGTTCGCGGCGGCGGAGGGCGCGCCACCGGACGGCTTGGCGCGCGCCGCTGAGGCGGGCATCGCGTGGCACCACGCGCACATGCGCGGGAAGGAGAAGGAGGCCATCGAGGAGGCGTTCCGGGACGGCGCGCTGCTCGTCCTGTGCTGCACGACCACGCTCGCGGCGGGCGTGAACCTGCCCGCGCGCCGCGCGGTGATCCTGGAGGGCGCGCACCCGATCCGGCCGGCGTCGTACCGGCAGATGGCCGGCAGAGCCGGGCGCGCCGGCCACGCCTCGCGCGGCGAGTCCTTCGTGATCCCATTCGGGAACGACCCGAAACACGTCGCCGCCGCGTTCGAGCTCGTGTCCGCGCGGCTGCCCGCGCTCCGCAGCCGCGCGCTGGCGCCGGCGCGGGAACCGAAGGCGGGCGGCGCCGCGGCGCGCCCTCGCCCGGAGGACGTGCGGGGGTTGGCGGCTCTGGCGCTGCAGTGCATCTGCGCGGGCACGCTCCGCACGCGCGCGGACGCGCACGAGCTGCTGCGCAGCACTTTGGCGTTCGGCGAGGGACCCGCGACCCGCGCGCGCCTGGGCCCGGCGCTGGACCTCGCGCTCCAGCACCTGCGCGACGATGAGGGGCTCATCGAGACGTTCGACGGCGCGGACGGCGCGCGCGCCTGGCGCGCCACGGCCCGCGGCGTCGCCGCGCACCGGAGCGCGCTCCCCGTGCGCCACGCGACGGCGCTGTACGACGACTTGCGCGTCGCCGCGCGGCTCGGCGTGTTCCTGGAAGGCGAACCCGAGCCCGGCGAACGCGCGAACGCGGCGAACGCGGCGAACGCGGCGAGCGGAAAGAGCGTGCCTTTCGGGCAGCTCCATCTGTTGTTCCTGTGCGCGCCGCGTGGCGGTGACGGCGACGCGTCCGCTTTCTCGTCGCGTGGGCGCAACCCGTTCGACGCCCGACACTTCGACTGGTCGGCGTGGTACGGCGCGCTCTCCGAAAACGCGCCGCTGCGCCAGCTCGGCGCGCGGCTCGGCGTGGAGCTGGCGCACGCGGCGCGCGCGCGCGCCACGGGGGGCGCGGGGGGGAACCCCGCCCTCTCCGCGCGCCTCGAAAAGCACAGGCGCATGGCGGCGGCGGCGGCGACGAGAGAGCTCCTCGAGGGCGGGGATCTCGCGGAGACGTGCGCGCGATGGCGCGCCGTGGCGGGCGGCGCGCTTTTGCCCGGCACCCTGCAGCAGCTCCAGGCCACAATCGCGGCGACCGCGGCGATGGCGGCGAACCTCGCGACGGCCGCGGGGTGGCGAGGCGTCGCCTCGCTCCTCGACGCGCTGTCCCGCGAGCTGGACGCCGGCGCGCGCCGCGAGCTCGCCGCGCTCGTCGCCGTGGGCAGGGACGCGCCGCGTCGAGGCGAGATGGCGTGGACGATGACGGTGGCGCGAGCCAGGGCGCTGTTCAAGGCCGGGATCAAGACGCCGGGCGCGGTGCTCGAGGCGGGCGAGGAGGACGTGCGCGACGCGGTCGCCAAGGCGGACAGGGTGCGCGCCGGGCCCGCGGCCGGGACGACGCGGGACGGGAGAGAGCGTCGAGAGGAGGACGAGAAGAGCGCGTTGGACGTCTTGTCGCGCCGAAACCCGCTCAAAAAAAGAAACGTCGCGGCGACGACGGCGGCGGCTTCCGTCGCGGCGGCGCGCGCGGCGCGCGAACTCGTCGAGGCGTGTCGCCAGTTCGAGATGCGCCGGCTGGCCGCGGAGGTGGACGCGAGCGGCGAGCTGGAAGGGATGCCTTTCCCTGTACCGGACGAGGAGGACGACGCGCGGTACGCGTGACTCTCGACGCGAGACTCGACGCGCGATACTCGAAAGGAGGTGATAAAAAAAAATCGATAAAAAAGACGGCTCTTGGGCTCCGTTCGCTCGCCGCGCGCGGACGCGTCGAGGGATGTCTTCGCGCGAATCGCCCTTCGACGAACGACGCGTTCAGAACGGCAGAGGGGGCAGAAGCCCCTCGTTCCCCGGCTCCCTGAACTTCTTTTTGTTCGGCGCGACGAGTCGGAAGGATTTGATCCCCGCCTCGAACCCGTCCGCGTTTTCGTCCCACAGCGTCTCCGGCGCCGACATGGTGTACGTGTACAGGAAGTCCCCGCGGCGCGCGCTGACGCCGAACGAGTGCCTGAAGGTGGTGCTCTCGCGCTCCGCGAGGTTGGGCGAGCCCTGGCTGATGTACTCGTAGTACACGTAGGTGATGCCGTCGATGACCTGCTCGCGTGCGAACTCCACCTCCGCCAGGCTCACCTTCTGGCCGGTCGCGATGCGCCCGGTGGCGCGATCCGCCAGCACCGCCTCCGCCACCTGCTTGGGCTTCCACAAATCGGGCTTCGTCTCCGCGAGCTTGGGGGGCGCGGGCCCCACGGTGACGGTCGCGGTCATCGGGCCCTTGAACGCGATGAGCTCGTACACGATCCTCTGCCTCGCGTCCGGGGACATGGGCTCCGCGGAGCTGTACGTGTCGCGCTGGCGGGAGGTCGCCCAGCGGATGGGCGCGCCGTCCCGGGTTTCGGAGGGATAGGAAAACTCGTACGCCATCGTGGGCTGCGACACGGGCGTCAGCGGCACCGCCTTCGAGGGCGCCGCGGGCGCCTCCGCGGGCGCCTCCGCGGGCGCCTCCACCACCTCCTCGTCCGCGATCGCGGGGAACGCCACCGCGGCGGCGAGCACCGCGGCGGCGTTCGTCAGCGCCGCGCGGCGTCCCGAGACGGCGAGCGTTTGCGCCTCCTCGCGATCGTCGCCGACCACCGCGCCGATCGCGGTGGTCGCGGCGCGTCCGCGCGCGCTCCGGCGCGCGGCGGCGGCCGATCTGCCGCGCGTGGCCTTCCCCGCGACGCCCGCCGCGGGGGAGACGCGCGCGTTCATCGCAACGGCGTTCATGCTCATCGTCGCGCGCGGCGATGTCGCGCGAGCACACCCGATGTTATCCTCCAACGCCACCTGGAGGTGCACTCGCTGCCGAGCCCAAGCGGCGGGCGTATCCGATGGACGCGCGCATCGTGAAAAACGACGGTTCGCGGTTTCGATTTCAAACGCCTCAAATCTTCTCGGCGCCGATCGACAACCATCCAGTCTGTCGTAAATGTAAATCTGCGCGGTCCAAACTTCGCCGACGATCGAGTTGATTCTGTTTGACCGACCGGTATGCGCTTTCAGTCAGCGCGACGGCGCGACCCGTTGACGCGCGGCGGGGGTCGTTCTGCGATTCGCGACTCCAGAACGAGGGTTTATTTCGTCTCGACTCCGTCAGCTTTTCCGAGAACACGAAAAAGCGAAGAGGACCCGCAATCCCGCATGTGGCTCCGGCCTCGGCACAGTTCACGCGCGGCGACAGGCGCGAGGAGTGTCCAAGGCTCACTTTAGGTGTGCGACATCGAACGACGACCGTCGTTCCGTTTTTTCGACGCACTCTCGCGGCGCATTGCTTTGCGCGACTCGAATCTCGAGCGTTGCACGGAGTCGTGGTCGAATTTGTCGTGGTCGCTAGCGCGCGTTGGGAAGCCCTAGACGCTGCACCCCCCTCGCCGGGAACGACCTCTCCCGGCGTCTCTCGAGGATCGTCGGGAGCCCCGGAGGTTGGGTTGGAAGGCCAAGCTCGTGAAGCATCTAGACAGCCCGAGAAAGGGCGCGTTCGTCAACATGTCTGCCGCCGACGCCGCGCGTAACACGACCGTCCGGTAGCGCTGACAGCGACGACCGAAGCGCTTCTCGTGGCGCGGGGAAGATTTGCTGGGATACTAGCACACACTTCCCGTGGAATCATGGCACCCGCGGAGGGGGCGGACGATAAGGCGGAGCCCAACGTCGCGGCGCAGGCGCTGCAGAGCAGCGACGGCAGCGATGGTGGGGCGAGCGACGGCAAGGAGGAGGAGGAGGAGACCAAGTTCGTGGAGTGGGACCCCTCGGGCCGATTTGGAAGGGTGAGATCTCGGCCGCCCGTGTTTTTTTCGGCGCAGAAAAACGCCACGCCGCGCGTTTCGCCGCCGCGGATGAAAACGCGGCGACGGCGGCGCCCCGGTGCCGCCCCCGCGCTCGACGACGCGTTCGGTTTCCGCGCGCGAGCGCGACGCGCCGGTCTCTTTCCCCCCTCGCGCGCCGCGCGCCTCGCTGACGCGTTTCTTTTTCCCCTTCTCCGCAGACGACGAAACTGCTCGGCCGCGGGACGTACAAGAACGTGTACATGGCGTTCGACGAGGAGGAAGGCATGGACGTGGCGTGGAACCAGGTGAAGGTGAACGGCTTGCCCCGCGAGGAGAAGCAGCGTTTGCTCTCCGAGGTTGAGATCCTCAAGGAGCTGGACCACAAGAACATCATCAAGCTGTACCACTCGTGGATCGTGACGGAGAAGGATGAGATCAGCGTCAACTTCATCACCGAGGCGTGCGCGCAGACGCTCAAGAAGTACGCGGCGAAGCTCAAGACCAACCTGGATCTGCGAGCGGTGAAGAGCTGGTCGAGGCAGATTCTTCGCGGGCTGGACTACCTGCACTCGCACGAGCCGCCCATCGTGCACCGCGACTTGAAGTGCGACAACATCTTCGTCAACCAAAACCAGGGCGAGGTGAAGATCGGCGACTTGGGTTTGGCGGCGGCGCTAGAGAACCAGCGCACGAAGAGCGTGATCGGCACGCCCGAGTTCATGGCGCCCGAGCTGTACGACGAGGACTACGACGAGCGCGTGGACATTTACTCCTTCGGCATGTGCATCATCGAGCTCGTCACGCACGAGTGCCCGTACAGCGAGTGCTCCAACCCGGCGCAGATCTACAAGCGCGTCACGGGCGGGGTCAAGCCCGAGGCGCTGGACAAGATCATCGACAGCGACCTGCGGTCGTTCATTCTGAAGTGCATCTCGCCCATCGAAAAGCGTCTCACCGCGAAGGAGCTCATGAACGACCCCTTCCTGGACAAGAGCCTCAAGCCGAAGGTTGTGGAGAAGCCCGCGCGCGCGACGGTGGAGGAGGAGCCCGAGGCGGAGCGGCCGGGCGGCACCGCGAAGTACGCGGTGGTGAACGGCGACAAGAAGGAGCGGGAGGAGGATGGCGGGAGGCCGGGCGCGCGCTCGGCGCGCGAGTCCGCGGCGGAGGGCGAGCACAACCCCGACGCGGACGCCGGCGCCGCCGGCGACGCGCGCCTCGGGGGGTTGCCCCGCGACGACGGGTCGCGGCACGGGAGCGAGAAGGGCGACGCCCCGGGCCCGGGCCCGGCGGCGGCGCTCGCGGCGGCGGCCGGCTCGACGCACGAGGGCTCGACGCACGGCGGGAGCGACGCGGGCTCGAGGGCGGAGTCGGAGACCACCTCGCCCACGAGCGGCGGGGCGGCGGGGGCGGCGGCGCGCGGGGACCGAGGCGCGGAGAGTGCGTCGTCGGGTCCCGGCGACGGCGAGGGTTGGGCGCGCGGCGATTTGCGCGACGCGGGCGCGCAGATCGCGGGCGTCGGGTCGGAGAACCCGTCCCCATCGGGAAGCCGCGACGAGCTCTCCTCCGAGGCTGGCGACGCGCCGAGTGGCCTGCCGCGCCCGAAGAGCCGGCTCGGTCTCTCCTCGAACTCCGCGAGCAGGGATAACCTCGCGGCGATGGCGGAGCCCGCGGCGGATGCCGCGGGCTCGGAGCCCGAGCCGCGGCGAAAGGGCGGGTCGCTGGATTTCCGCGTCAAGGGCCGCATTCTGGAGGATAAGACGCTGCGTCTGCGGCTGAAGATCGGCGACGCTTCCGGACACACGCGCACGGTGGAGTTCCCGTTCAACACGGACACGGACAGCTCGTACAGCGTCGCCAGCGAGATGGTGGACGAGCTGCAGCTCGCGCAGAGCGACATCCGCACCATCATGAACGAGATTGAGAACGAGGTGAAGTTCCTCAACGAGGGGAAGAAGAAAATGGAGGAGGGCGACGCGCCGGCTCCGGCGCAGGCGGCGGTCTCGGAGACGACGTCCGCGCAGAAAGCGCGGTCTTCCGCGCCCGATCTCGGGGGGTACTCCAGCGGGGACGGTGCCTCGGGATCGGGGGGGGGGTCGCGACCGATGACCCGCTCGCAGTCGCACCACGCCGTGCAGCCGTCGCCGCCGAGGGCGGGGTCGCCTGCGCCCGCCGCGCCGCCGGCGGGGCCGGCGTTCCCGGCGACGGCGCCGCCGGCGTATCCGGACGCGACCGCGATACCCCCCCCGCCGCCCCCGGCGGTCATCGAGGCGGCCGTCGAGGCGGCGGCGCGCGAGGCGGCGGCGCGCGCCGCGGCGGCGGCGTCCTCCGGCGGCGGCGCTGACTCGCCCGCCGGGGGGCAGCACTCCCCCCCCGCGTCGTCGGCTGCGGCGCCGGCGAGTTCGCACTGGACGCTTCCCCCCGGCGCCGGTGGCGCCCCGGGCCCTGTGGCGCACCTGGAGCACCAGATGGCGCACGCGCACCTGCACGCCCCCCACGACGGCAAGGCGCACCCTTCCGCGCACCACGGCCATCACCACGGCCATCACCACGGCAACCACGGGTGGCCGGCGCTGTCGCACGGCGCGCCGTCGTCGACGGCGTCGTCGGTGATTTCCGAGGACCTGACGTACATGACGTCTGTGCATTTTGAAGAGGAGGACGTCGAGGAGGAGCGCGAGATGGAGCAGCTTGTGGCACTGCAGCAGCGCGAAGCCGCGGACATGGCGAGGCGGCACAACCTGCAGATGGCGGAGAAGCGCGAGGCGATGACCCGGCGCAAGCTGGAGCGCAAGTCGCTGCTTGGCGGCGCGCACGGCGTCGGCAGCGCGTCGTCGATGTCGTCGGCGGGCGACGGGCACGCCTCGGCGCCGAGCGGGCGCTCGTCGCACGACGGCGGGCACACCGGCTCGCGGCCGATCCGCACGCATCCGATCGGCGCGACGAACCCGATCGACCACGGCGTCGCGCCGGCGCCGACGTCGTACTCGGGCGCGACCGTCTCCGGGCGTCCGCCGGTGGCGAAGCCGCCCTCGCACCAGAGCGCGGGGCCGCTGCCGCCCGGGAGCACGCCGCCCACGTCGCCGGCGTTTCACAAGCCGGGCGCCCCCCGCCCGCCGCCGCCGCCGCAGCAACAGCCGCAGCCGCACCTCGCCGGGCCGCAGCCCCACGGGGGCGCCCCCGTGGCGGGTCCGGGCGGGTCCCACCCGCAGGCGCACGCGCAGCACTCGCTCTCGACGCCGCCGCAGCCTCCCTCGCGCGCCCCGACGCCGTCGCCGCAGCAGCAGGCGGCGCACCCGACGCCGGTGCAGCAGCTCTCGCAGACGACGTCGGCGGCGGCGATGTCTCGCTCGGCGAGCAACGGCTCCGTGGGCGGCCACCAGAGCAGCGGGAACAACAGCGACGACGGCAAGCCCAGCGAGAAGGCGGCGAAGCAGGCGAAGGCGAAGGAGAAGCTGCTGATGATGGAGGCGTCGGCGCTGCTCAATCTGGACGGCTTCTCCAAAGCCGCGGGGGGGGGGAAGAGCGGGAAGGGCGAGGGCATGAAGAA
>Ga0181561_10002051_pt1 | contig 17889 bp, 10 predicted proteins | sample 011ome_19_FD_133760 | JGI IMG/M metagenome (GOLD analysis project Ga0181561, IMG submission 133760) | Coastal salt marsh microbial communities from the Groves Creek Marsh, Skidaway Island, Georgia - 011510BT metaG (megahit assembly) | ecosystem: Environmental > Aquatic > Marine > Intertidal...
CCGTGTCCACGACGTCCGGTGTCACGCGGTGTCGGCACCGAAAAATCCGACGTGCCGGCGTCATCCGGCAGCTATGCCGATCGATAAGGAACTGGGTCAACGATACTTCGATTTCGACCAGAACTGGTTCACTGACCCAGTTCTTTTCGGTACCAAGTCATCAGTGAGCCAGTCCTTTCCGACTCGAAAATCGTCACGGTAATCCTACTAGGTTCGGGTCGCGCACTGCTATCGGCACCAGGCTGTCGGTCGCATGCATGAGAACATGTCCCGCTCGAGACGCACGAAAAGGAGCAGGGATGCCAGCGTCAGCACTTCACTCGAGGGACCAACAATCATCAGTTCCACTCCGCTTGAAGCGGGACCGCGGCCGGAGGTAGCTGTTCGCAATGTGGAGCCGAGGAGACGCGCAGCACGGCCAGGGCAAGCGCCGCCCAGTAATAACAGTTCAGTGCGTGTTCGTCGTGCTGCAACCACGGATGCCGACGACGACGACGAGTTTGCTGACGCCATAGACAGCGACGACGATCATGGAACACGTCGTGATGAGCAGGCGAACGCCACTCTGGCGGTGAGTACTTCTTCTCCATCGAGTTCGTGGCCTTCCGACAGTCCCTCCTGTTCACCTCAGCTGACCATGGCATTTCGTACAATCCAACCCTGCCATGTGACAGGAACAATGTGGTGACCACGAAGCAAATCTGCGGCGGAGGCACGCTTTGTGGGAGGAGGTTCGACCCGAGAACCTGAAAGCGGCTTCCCGCTTTGACTTGCTCATGGGAACTGCCCGAGACTACGCTCGCGAAAAAGCAGTGGAGAAGCATCTGATGACCTTACAGACGCTCGCCATCTGCTGCCGGTTCGTCCCTTCCATCTATGACGTTGGGCTTCGGAGTGGCGCAATCAAGCAAGGCAAACATGGTGGACTCTCGTTCTTCGAACGCTTTTCTATCGACTTCATCGACGGCGTGAACAGCGACGCGTCACGCGTGGAACTGGAGAAGCATTACTGCGTGGAAACCAGCCAACGCGTGACGTACGTCACCGCTTTTGGCCACGTTCGGGGTGTCAAGGTCGCGAAAGACGTGTACTTGAAGTGCACGAACGAGATGTGCCAGCTCTCGGCCGCCGACTTCGGTGCTTTTGCATCATCCCCTCGCGTGGCGAACTTAGCTGACGGCCACGAGCTCTTCTGGTTCGATCGGAAGTTTTTGGACGCGTACGCGGAGCTAAACCACGGCGCGGCTTTTGTGACGCAAACGCACCTCAAGCCCGCGTTCGACCTTCTGTCGGGGTATTCGATATCCCGAGATACGCTATCGAACGTGGTGCGCGAATATCGTGCCAGCATTAGAGATCTCACGACGCGCGAGCTGGATGTTTATGGAGTGCAGGTAGCCGACGCTGAGCGCGCGGATCCGTGGAGGCACTGCCCGGCATGCGCCATGGTTGCTTCGCACGCAGACGAGGACGCGACCGAAGACGAGGATGGTGCTGTGCTATGCCACATGGTTGACTCCGAGACACTGGGCTCTGAATCGTCAGAACACGCGACTGGAATAAAGCAGATGTTACGCGATGCAGGCAACCATCTTGGCAGGGTCATCCATTCTGTCGCGTTCGACGCTGTGGCGAAGAGCGTCAGGTTGACAATGGGGCGAACAAAAGACATCAAGCTGAAGCCGATCGTGTCGGACTTTTTTACGCCCACGGCTGCGGTGGACGCTAACTCAACACAACCCGCGTCTGGAGATGTCGGCAACGATGGCGCGTTAGGAGATGAACCGGAAGATGTCGGATGCGAGCAACACATCCGCGCTTCTCGAGACCCGACGGCGAACATCAGGGGCTCCCCAAAGCTCATCGAACACTGTCTCGCTGCTGGGGTGTGCCACCACGGATTGGTTGGCTACGGATGCGTTGTCGCTTCGGACAGGCCTGAGCACTTTGGGTTGTATCATGGACTCCTGAACGATGTGATCATACATCGTGGCGGGCGACTCCCGACGTACGTATGTATTGACAACGGGTGCCAATACGGACCGTCGTGGTCAAGGGTATTTCCCCACCTGGCGCAGACGTTCGGGAAATTGATGAGATTTTGTACAGGCTCATGGCATGGCGCCGCGCACAAGTTAACGTGTCGACTGAAGAACTCAGTGACATTTGCGTTGGGCGCGGCTAGACGGCATGGAGAAGGCACCGAACAGTTGTGGTCGTTCTTGAAGCCGCTGTTCAGGTCGACTAAATTCATGTCTCACGCGAACAATAGGTTCGCTGTCGAGGAAGGCATCGTCAGCTGGAACACACTGAAGCTTCAAACCATGAACACCAAGTTCGAAGACTGGCTGAAGGATCTGCCGGAGAAGTTCGAAGCTCTAGATGTCGAGATGGAGAACATTTATAAGAAGGCCCGTGAGCAACAGGGACTGCGTGAGGATGCGCTACGCAAGTGCGCGAGCGAGCTGAAGGCATACGAGCTCGGAACCGCGCCCGTCGTGCAGAACGACGGTGACGAAATGAGATCTCTGTACCTGCTCTACTTCCACGATTCGTTCATCGTCACTCACTACGGCTGCGGAGACGACGCAGAGAAGGTGCGCAATCTGGGTAACTCGCCATTGGGTGTTTGGAACAACGCGGCCATTGTTCTGGCGCGAGTTAAGAAAGCGCGGAAACGCCTCAAAAGGACCACTGACCAGCTGGACAAGATCAGAGACGAGCGAAAGGCCACGTACGCGAGCTTTATGTCCGACGAAGACATGTGCGCCATACAAGAAACCCTCGACAAAGACAAGACAAATGAAGAGACCACGTTCAAGAACGAGTTCGTCGTGAAGAAGGTGGCAAAATCGAGGAGAGACTGTGAATATCTGTTTGAGGAGCGTCGCTTGATCCAAGCGGATCTCAATCGTGCCTTCCAAACTGGCGAAGGGCGAACAGGCAGCGTTCCGCATCTGCGAGGAAGGAAAACGTCGAACTGGAAGAGGATTGAAACACTGCTGCGAACACAGGTGGAATTCTGGGAGAAGGAATACTGTCAGCTCAATGGTGTTCTTCACACGGATTACCCGCTCGATGTCATGAATTCATGGCGGTGCGACGACACCTACTTCCCGGTCTGGACTGACCTGCTTGACAACGAAGGAAATCTCATCGTCATGCCAGATGGCTGTCCAAACGCCATGGTGCGCAACCTGGCGCTTCGTCATTTAATCGTAACGGCTGATAAGGAAAGGATGAAGGAAGAGGCGGTATTGTTGAGAGTCGAATTGGCACGCGTGACACGCTTCCACAAACGTCGAGCCTCCGTGCTCGAGACGGCGTCGGATGCGAAAGAAGATGATTTATTGGCTTCCGTGCTCTCGAAAGCGAACGACGACGAGAACCTCGAGGAAGACGAGAACCACGAAGTGATCGAGAACCAAAGCGAGGATGGTACAGCGCACGATCTATTCTTGCATGTGGTGGGGAAACTGCGAGAGACGAAGTTTATCGTTCTCGCCAGCCAAGAGATGGAGTCTGTCGAAGGTCTCGACTGGAAACAGTATAACGCCATCTTCATTGAGCTTGCTGGCGTGAAGGCGATGCTTTCGCGTGCCAGGGCGGCGATGGAAGCCCCAGTACTCGGAGACAAAGGTGATAAACTGGTCCGTAAAACGCTGGAGAAAGTGACATGATGATGATAGGGTTTGGAAACTCCTGGAGTGGTTTCTTTTCGTCACTTTTGATATGTGAAAAATCCAATGGTTTTTGTCACAGCCGATCGATCGCAAACGGAGCAAACGGAGCGGCGCCTTCGGCGACGACCGCGCCGAGGGATAAGTCTGGCACATGCAGAACATGTCAGATAGATCGATGGATCTTGGTCATAAACCATCAAGAAACGTCTCGGAACGCTCAAAACTGTCATACCTCGTGGATGCCTGGATGTCGACCGCGGCACCGAACGCCGAAACGAGGTCTCGGCGGGGGCTTTTCGAGGCAAAAAACGCGAAAAACGCGCTTCTGGAGCGCTTTCTCGAGCTCAGCGCGACGACCGAAAAGTCAGAAACGGACCAAAAGTGTCGTGTAAACCGGATGGGTGCGGTCACAAACCTTGATAAAACATCCTGGAAGGGTCAAACGTGTTGGTTGTAATGGTCGACATGGGGTCACCCCTCGCCGCCCCCTCGCCGCCGCCGCGGCGACGCCGCGTTCCGCGCCGCGCTCCCGAACGCGCGTTCGCTTGAACTTCGCGGACCACGTGTTCTGCAACGGAAAGATCGGGGGCGGGGGCGAAGCTACAGGGCGTCTACAGCGTGACTAGGGCGTGAACGAGGCAGTCCCGTATTTGACTCTCGGTCTTCGAAGCCTCGGTCGTCCGCCGAGCGACCCAGCCAACCCGAGGAAGCTAATTTGTAAATTTTGCCTCATCGCCATTCGCGGCTGGTCTATTAAATCCTCGCCAAGCCAGTGAACCGGCGGCTCGTTGAAATTTTGCGGCGAACGCCATTACGCCAACGTCGCGTAATTATAATCGACGCGCATTGGCCCGGTTGTCACAACCTCATGCGCCGGCAGCCATGGTGTCACAGCTCCGGAAGCTGCGGAAGCAAAGGGTCCGTAGACATCTGAGCTCTACGTTGGAGCAGCTCGAAGTTTACTGGTACTATAAGAGCGTGAACGACCGCGAAAACCAGCTCGCCGGCAAACATATCCCGCCGAGCGGCGACCGACGCATCGGCGCCAGGGGTGGCTGGTACTTCCCCGAGTACTGCCGGGACGTGTACCTCGACTTCTTCCCGGACCGTGCGCTTTGGGACGAGGACGGTCTGCCGGAGTTCGACTTCGATATCGATGCCTGTGGAAGACAGTGGTTCTACACAGCCTGTCTCGACGGCGACGCGAGCGTCAATCAGTCGCACCCGTCGCGCGTGTTCGACCGCTTCCCCGAGACGGCGGCGCATAACAGCGTGCTGAAGAGCGCTGTGCTGGAGCTGAAGCAACAGCTTCACGGGTTCGCGACAGCTGTCGAGGCCTCCGGCAAGGAGTCCTGGCTGTACGATCCGTTCGCACACCGTGGTGGCGTGTTCATGGCGTGGAACGGGTACGTCTCGGGGCAGGACTACGCGCGCCGAAGCGCCTCAGTTGAGGAGAGCGCGAGGAGCGAGAACGGCTCGCGTTGGGAGGCGCGCGAGTTTCTGAAACGCGACTGCGTGCGTGATGCACACGTGAAGGATGTGTTGGCAACCGACGGTCGGTTGAGGTACGTGCGTATACACAACTCCTTCGATCCGGTCGTCGGCGCTGAGGTTTGGAAGGACCACCTCGGCGACAACATCAACGTGATCACGTCGTGTCCCTACTGCCTGACCGACCTGGCGTTCGCGTACTTCTCCAAGCGCGTCACGCATTTCGCTGCCTTTCTGATCCCCGAACGCGTCGCCGGTCTGGAGGAGATGCAGACGGAGGCGGTGAAGTTCTTCTTCCGCTACGTGGAGAGGGAGAACCGGCTGGGGGTCATTCCCTGCGGCAAGAAAAACTGCAGGATGCTGTGGATAATCATTTTCAAGAACCGAGCGTGGCGCAGCAAGCTCCTGCACCATAAATACTACGGGTGGAACGGTGGCGCCGGGCCCGGGAGACCAAGCAGGAACGGTAGGTAGAGAAACGCGAACATATCTACGTGTTGAAAACTACAAATAGTATTACGCGTCGCCGCCGCGCGCCGCGGGAGGGAAGCCAGCGCACTTGTCTACCCATCTGAAATGCTTCGCGACGTCGTCGACGTCCACCTTAAATGTTTTCTGTTTGAGATCTTCGCGATCATCCCACTGCATGTGCACCCTGAAGCTGTCTGTCCGCATGGCAAACCCGGCATGCCTTCGAGCGGCTTCGAAAAAGAACGCGTGACCGGCGGGTATCTCTACGTCCTCGTACTTTTCAGCGTCAAAATCGTCGTGGTTGCTCAAACCAAAATCGACGTCGTGTTTTGCCCACAGGCGCACCCACACGTTTTCGTCCAGAGCGACGATGCACGCCCAGCCATTCCGATTCGTATCCATATGACACGCTTGCCACGAAGGCCAAGGGCCTTCCTCCCCTGGAGGCGGGTCCGGGAAAGGATGCTTGGTTTCGCGGTAACGATCCCACCTCTGTACCTCTTCGAGAAGTTTTCGCGTCAACGGAGCGCTACGCAGCAAGCTCGCTTCCTTTGGCTCCTCGCCGAACTTCTTCGCGATTACGTGCGGCAGACCTTTGAGGAACGGCTGAACCGACTCCTTTCCGACACCGGCCCAAGCTTTTCCTCGTTCCTTGACCACGGATTGGCGACGAGGCCAGAGTTTCAGAAGATCTGCCGGGATGTCGTCCCCCATCATGTCGACGTCGCGCTCGAAAACAGCAGTCCAAGGCGTGGTTTCCGCCGCGGCGAAAGGGCAAAACGCGTCCACCAAGCTTTTCATGGCGGCACGAGGCACCTTCAGCAAGACACGTCCACTTCTCTCGAGTGTAGAGGATACCTGGTGCGCATCAGAGACGTTCATTTTCGCGTCCTTCTTCCCCAATCTTTCATCGGTGAAGTAATCGGTAGCCTTTAGTTTCTTGAGCTCCGGCTGGTCGTCGTCGTCATCATCGTCGTCGACGACGGGCCGTTTTCTCGCTTCAGCCTGGCGTGTTTCCGCCGCCTGGCGTTTTGCCTCGAGGCGTTTTTCCGCCTCCGCCTTTTCAGCCTCCGCCAACTTTGCCGCCGCTTCAACTGCGGCGGCAGCCACCTCCTCCTCTTCGTGGACGCGCTCGCGCTGGTGCGCGAGCGCGTCTGCAACAGCAGCTTCTGCCGTTTGAGCTGCGCCGTTTAAGCTCTGCATAACCTCCACGACTTCCTGACGCTTGGGAGAGAGAGCGATCTTGAGGAACGCTTCCTTTGCCGCGCTCAGGGCCGTGTTAACCGCCGCGGCAGCTGTTTTCGCACGTTCCACGTGCGTAACACAGTCGCGTGATGTCAAGGACATCTCCGCATCATTCGCTGCCTTCTGAGACACCTCCATACGAGATGAACCCTCGGCCGACAACCGCCGAATCTCGTCGACGAGAGCTTTGTCAAGCGCCAGCTTCTGACGTACACGTTCCTCTCTACGTTCCTCTGCAGACATCTGATCAGGTTCATTTTGGGGAGCCGAAGGGGGTGACTCGGTAACATCGCCATGTTCAGGATCGCCAGCACCTTCGAGATCGCCCAAACCGCCTGCGTCGTCTTGCGACGCAGGTGACACAGGAGACGCGGGCGCTGGTTCCGCCGCGGAGCCAACCACCGCACCTTCCGCCGCGGCGGGTGGCTCCGCCGCGGACTCCACCACAGGAACAGGTTGAACAACGTTAGATTCAGCGACCGGCGGTACCCGGCCGTTGTCTATGCGTTCCATAAAGCGTCGGATGAGTCCTATAATCACAAGGGAGTTCGAGTCTTGCCCAGTGCATATCTCGTTAATCCTCGCGAACAGGTCGCGAACCTCGTCCATGAACTTGTCCACGTCCGGAGACACGTACGGCGCGATGGGCCTCCCAGCGAGATGCGAACGCTCATAGTCCAACAGGAGGTGGTTCACGTGCTCCATGACGCTAGCTCCCGCTGCGGAGCGGAGAGCGCTTCCCTGTACTTCTTCGACAGCGGACGAAGAGCCGGAGACACCACGAAGAATGAGCACCCCTCCCACGTTCACCGGCATCAGACTATAATACTCAGCATAATTCTTCCAGAGAGTCTGTCGCCTCCCCGTCATCGCGGCATGGTATGCCTTATTCATGGCCTTGCACAGTTGAGGCCGCGGACCTAGCGGCTGCTGAGCGCCTGGTTGATAAAAAGCGACAGCCTTCGTGCACTCGGGGCACTCGTGGAGTCGAGGTTTCTTCCAACCGCCAGGATTCGAGAACCACCGGACCCGGGCCTCGAAATCGTCTCGTGGTCGTTTGGCATCATCAAGCAGTTCAAGCACTTGATCACGGACACGGACTCGCATGGGCTCGGCGCCGTCTCCCTCTTGGGTGTTGGGCGTGTCAACATCATTCATGCCAGAGACTGTCGACATGCCGGAGGTGGCGTCCCGAAGAGTGGCGATCTGCGCCCCGCGCGGCTTCAAAAAAAGCGGGAGGTGACCTAGTCCGGGAAATCGCTTCAAACGGACTGGGTCACTGACCAGTTTGTTTCGGTACCAACTGTGTCAGTGAACCAGTTCTGGTCGAAATCGAAGTATCGTTGACCCAGTTCCTTATCGATCAGCATAGCTGCGCACACGGAAGCGAGCGCACCACGACAGATGTAAAATGTTTTTATCCGATCGCGTCGACGCTATCGTCACTTCACGATGCGCGCGAGCACGATGCGCTGCGCGTCCGCCGTCGCGCCGGCGGCGGCGCTCCGACCCGCGCGAGGCCACCGCGCGCCTTCCCGCGCCGCGCGCGTCTCCACGCGCGTCTCCGCGTCTTCGGACCCGGAGGAGGCCCCCACCGAGCGGTTCACCGCGAGCATGTTGCAGAACGTCCGGCAGAAAGTCACCGGTTTCGAGACGGAGATGGCCATCTCCAAGCTTCCCACCGAGGAGACGAAGGCGAGCGAGCGCAAGCCCACGAAGGGCGATCTCGTGTCGATCCTGTTCTCCGCGCAGACCGAGGAGGGCGAGATCCTGCAGGGCATGGAGGACATGGAGGAGGCGCTGACGTTCGAAGTCGGCGGCGCGGCGGCGATGGGCAACCCGCTGTTCCTGGCGTTCGACGCCGCGGTGCAGGGGATGGTGGAGGGCGACCAGGCGCTCGTGAGCGCGTCGGGGGGCGAGTACGACCCGAACTTGCTGTTCAAAGTCCCGATGGAGCACCCCGAGATCGTGCGGCTCCAAGAAGAGCTGGATCAGCCCGGCAAAGGCGGGCTGCACCCGGGCGCGACTGTGGCGCTGAGCAACGGCAACCCCGCGGTCATTCGCGAGATGAGCGAAGACGCGGGGTTCGTGATGATCGACGCGAACCACCCGTTCGCGGGGTCGGACCTGCAGTTCGCGGTCAAGCTCGTGGGAATCGAGGACAACCCCGATCTGGAAGAGCAGGCGTAGGTAAAGACGTCGCGTCGTCGAAGCGAAAAGCTTCTTAACGTCTAGTAGCCTCAACGCGAGAAGCGTCGTGTTTTTTATGCCAACTGTCAAATGCGTCAGATGTGAAAGATGTCTCGCTTTCGTCTTCACCGTAAGCGCGGCGCGTTTTTTCGGCACCCGCAGTGCGAGCGCGCATGGCGTCGTCGCTGGCGGCCGCGCTGCGCGCCACCGCGCGCGCGGGAAGCGCCGCGCGCGGGCTCGAGCGTCGGGCGTCGTGCCGCGCGGCGTCCGGAAGCGGTCGCTCGGCACGGAGCGCCGGGAAGGAACCCTCGACCGTCCCCGCGCCCGCCCCGCCGTTGAGACTCTACTTCTCCGATTGGGCCGAGGTGCGCCTCCCCGACAAGCATCGCTTCCCCATGGACAAGTACCGCGCCACGCGGCTGGCCCTGGAGGCGGACATGAGCCTGCGCGGGCGCGTGGAGATACTGCGATCGCCCGAGGCGAGCCTGGAAGACGTGCTCGGCGTGCACGACCGCGAGTACGTCTCGCGCGTGATGCGGTGCGCGCTGACGGACAAGGAGGCGCGGGCGATCGGGTTCCCCATGCAGAACCCCGAGCAGGTGACGCGCAGCTTCGCGAGCACGGGGGGAACCATCGCCGCGACGCGCGACGTGTTGACGGACGCGTTGACGGACGGCGACGCGCCACGGCGCAGGGTCGCCGCGCAGATCGCGGGCGGGACGCACCACGCGTTCGCGGACAAAGGCGAGGGCTTCTGCGTGTTCAACGACATTGCGTGCGCGGCGACTGTCGCGCTCGCCGAGTTTCGCGACGCGTTGTTCGCGCGATCCGCGACGCCCATATTGGTCATCGACCTGGACGTGCATCAGGGCAACGGCACGGCGAAGATCTTCGAGGACAACCCCGCGGTGGTGACGTTCAGCATGCACGGCGCCGGGAACTACCCGTGGAAAACCAAGATGCGCTCCGACCACGACGTCGACCTCCCGGACGACACCGACGACGACGCGTATTTACGACACCTCCAAACCTGGTTGCCGTTCTTGTTCGAGACGTACCAGCCCGCGCTCGTGTACTTCCAAGCCGGCGTGGACGCGCTGCGCGAAGACTCGTTCGGGCGTCTGGGAATGACCCGAGCCGGTCTGTTGCGTCGGAACCACCTCGTGTACGACGCGTGCGTGAGACGCGACGCCGCGCTCGTGATCACGATGGGCGGCGGGTACTCGCGGCCGTTCGACGCCTCCGTCGCCGCGCACGCCGACGTGTTCCGCAGCGCGGCGTACCGGTTCGGGGGGTTAGGGACAGGCGTGCGTCTGAAACGACGATGACGACGTAGTTATAGTTAAATAATAACGCGTCTACCGCGCCGCCAACGCGGCGTCGCCCGCCACCGCCTCGTTCGCCAGCAGGCTCCCCTCAAGACGCTCGACCAGTCCGTCCCAGAGCGCCTCCGCCACGCGCGTCGCCGAGGCCTGTAACACCGCGGACTCCTCCGGGGACAGGTCGCGCACCGCCGCGATGACGTCGTCGACGCTCTCGGATTCGGCGTCGCGCTCTTCGCTCGCCGCGGCGGGAGCCAGCTGCGCGCGCACCGCGTCCGCGATGGCCACCACCTGCGCGTCCTGCGCGGCGGGCGCCTGCCCCGTGGCGAAGACGCTCAGCAGCAGCGACGCCGCCGCCGCGGGCTCGAGCAGCGCGTCGCCGGACAGGAGCACGGCGGCGTCCGATCCGAGCGTGCCCTGCGCGAGATCGGCGAGCGAGATCGCGAAGAGCTCCTCCTCGCGCGAGAGCTTCGGCGCGGCGGCCTCGAGGACCTGCGCGGGGGACGCCAGAACGGGCCGGGGCGACCCCGCGCGTCCCAGATCCTTGCTCGGCACCAGGAACGGCCCGGGGATGTTCTCCGGGTCCAGAGGCTGCCCCAACCCGAAGGGCAGCTCGAAGGGGAGCTTGGGCGCGCGCGGGAGCTGCGCGAACAGGCGCCCGCCGGACTTGCGCGCCGCCTGCCGCAACAGCACGTCCGCCGCGCCGACGGCTTCTTTCTCGAGCAAGCCGCGCAGCGAGTCCCCCCGCGGGCTCAGCAGGTACCGCAGCCCGTCCTGTAACGAGATGGCGTCTTCGGGGATGGTGTCGAGGTCCACGAAAACGCCCTCGCCGGCGTCGCGCGCGACGACGCCCATCGCCGAGTTGAGCATCACCGCGAGACGTTTGCCCTGCAGGATCGAGCCTCCGCCGGCGGTGCCCTGGTACAACACCTCCTGCAACGCCCTCTGCGCCGCCGGGCGGTCCTCTCGTAACAGCTTGCGCGCGACGAACGGGTACGCCTCCATCACGAGCCGGTAGTCGGGGTCGCCGATGAGCGCGATGCCCTCGAGGGTCACGACGGCGCGCCCGAGGAGCGCGAAGTAGGGGGGAATGGAAAACGGAATGTCGTTGAGCACGGTGAGCAAATCCTGCGTCATCGCCTGGAACCCACCCGCCGTGCTCTGTATCGTCCCGTCCTCCATGTTGTACAGCTTTTTCAACTCCGCCTCGTACTTCTTCGCGCCGCCGCCCTTGACGTACGGGCTCAGGGCTTTGTCCATCAGCGGGATCACCTTCGCGCGGTCGCAGTCGTCCGGCAAGATCTTCAGATCGATGAAGTCGTCCACGAGCGCCGGGTAGTCCTTGTTGGCGAGGTGGATGATCGAGCTCACCATGGTGTCCATGTCGTCTTGTTGGATAGAAGCCATGAGGCCGAAATCGAGAATCACCAGCAGGTTCTTCGAAGGGTCGCTCGGGTCCGCCATCTTCATCAGGTTCCCGGGGTGCGGGTCGGAGTGGAAAAAACCAACCTGCAGGAGCTGCACGAGGAAGCTCTCTTGTCCGACGCCGATGAGCTCGCGAATCTCATCCTTGGGGCAATCGGACAGCTTCACGCCGTCGATCCACTCCGTGACGAGGACTCGCCTCGTGCACAAATCGTCGTACACCTTCGGAACGTACACCCCTTTGACCTTCTCTTGGTTCATGATCAGCTCCCTGCTTCTGCGTTGGTTCTCCGCTTCGTTCGCGAAATCCAGCTCGGTGTAAAAACCAACCGCCCATTCGTTCAGGAGCGCGACGTAATCCGTTCGCTGCTGCGGCGCGAACCGCTCGATCAGGCCCTGGTACACCTCCGCGGCTCGCCGCAAGACGTACAGGTCTTTCGACACGATGCTCAAAATCTGCGGGCGCTGCACCTTCACCGCGACGTACGTGTCCGTGCCCGCCAGCCGCGCGCGGTACACCTGCGCCAAACTCGCCGCGGCGACGGGACGCTCCGAGATTTCGTCGAAGAAGTCGCCGAGGGGCCCGCCCAGCTCGCGCTCGATCGTGTCGATCGCGACGGAGGTCTCGAACGGCTTCACCGCGTCTTGCAAGATGGCGAGCTCGTCCAACGCCGCCTGCGGCAACACGTCCGGGCGCACGGACATCATCTGCCCGGCTTTGATGTACGTCGGGCCCAGTTTCTCGATGATGATCCGGGCGTCGCGCGCCAGCGATCGATCGTTTCGGCTCAGTTCCTCGGCGCCTCCCGTGATGGAAAGCGTCGCGACGCGCGTCAGGAACGGCACGGATAAACCGATGAACTCGCCCCAGCGCTTCTGCAGCGCGCCCCCTTGATTCGCCCAGAACGCCTGGATCGCGGCTTTGTCGTACACCAAAGGCAAACCGTCCTCGTCGATCGCCACCGGTCCGCCGTTCGCATCCGCCGCGGCGGTGCCCTTGGCGACGTACGACTTGGCCATGTCGTCCGGAGCCTCGACGCCGCGCATGCGCACAGCCTTGGACACCTCCACGGCGGCAGCCGCGGCGTTTCCGGCAACCTCACCAACCTTGGCGACATCGAGCACGCCGCCGATGCGCGCGCGCGTGGTCACCGCGCGGCGGTCGCGTCGCGACGCCGAGCGCCTCGCACGACGCGCCGCGACGTCGACGAGGCGCGCGGGCGAGGACGCGCCGAGGGGGGAGGCGCGCGCGCGCACGGCCGCGCGGGGACCCGCGACCGCGCCGGGAGTCATCGCCGCGGATGCCGACATCCTGGCGTGCGTGTGCTTCTGCCGCGAGCTGACTGAATGGCGCGGCGAGGCGACGGCGAGCGATGACGTCCGACGTCCGGATTGCGCGAAAAAAGCCGAAACGCGTGGCTCGCGGCGATCCTCGAGACAGCTGTCAGGCTCCCACGTCATGGTCGTCGTGTCTCTACGGCGCAATCCACGGTCTGTTCTTGAGTCATTCTTTCGACTTTTCACGGGCCATTTTGGTCAATTTTTCGCTACGAGCCGCGCCCAAAAGCAGCTTCTTTTTCGTGCCCCCCCGCTGCAGCGCACTCGACCCCGCGCCGCCGCCGCCGCCGCGCGCGCCCGTCTCCGCCATGGGGCAGAACGTGGTGCACATCGAGCCCCCCGCCACGCGGCCTCGGTTCCACAACGTGGAGCCGCGGTCGCGCGAGGCGCGCCTCGCGATCCGGGACAAGGACATGCTGGAGAAGCTCCGCCTCGAGCACCGGCTCAAGTCGAACGTCAAGGAGGACCTCAACTCCAACTTGCTTGAGCCCCCCCCAAACTCCGCGGGGTTCATGTCCGAGGCGGACCGCTTCTGCACGGACGCCGCGGGGGAGGAGTACGCGGCGCGGCACAGGAAAAAGCTCGAGAGAGAGGTGCGTTTCACACGGCGTTTCACACCGCGCCAAACAATGGACGGCACATTCTTCGGTCGTTCTTCCCCCTCCGAATCGTCGCGAAGACGCCGCGAAGACGTCGCGGCGTCGCTCGTTCGCGTGATCTGACCTCTGGTATCCGCGTCGTCGCCTTTTCACCTTTTCGTATTCTCACTCAGGACTACATCGAGCGTCGCCGCGTGCGTAACTACGAGCGCGAAGCCGCGCGCTGGGATCGCGTCGCCATGGAGGAAAAGTTCGACGACATAAAGTTGCAGGAGCTGAAAGAGAGCGAGATCCCGGCGCTGAACCGGTCGTCCGTGAAGTACAACATGATCAACCTGCAGTACGAGGACAGCCACGACGGGGCGGAGCTGAGGTATCGGGACGACGTCATGAAGCGGCAGATGGCGCTGAACGCGAACCGGGGCTTGAGGCACATGAAGAGCAGCGTGGATTACGACCCCATCACCGGGTTACCGGCGCGGAGCAAGGTGCCGGTGCCTCCCGAACCGACGGCGCCCGGCCCGCGGCCCGAGAAGGTGGACCCGAGAGAGGGCATGGAGGCGTTCAGGGTGGACTCGCTGTACGTCAACGAGAAGGAGAGCCACGACGGGGTAGGGAGACAGCGCGCGTTCTGACGCGTTCTGACGATACGAATGATGATACGGTTTACGCTCGAAAGATTTTGGGAACGACGCTCGGCGTCGAAACCGTCGCCTTTTACTACGCGTAGTTTTCCGAGTGATGCATGTACCTACCTTTCGTCTGTCCCCTCTCCCTCCCTCGCACGCACTTCCCGGCGCGACTTACCGGTCCGCGAGTCACGGCCGGGTCGCCCGCTCGGGTCGGGAGGGCGAGCATGCCGGCCTCCTCCACGCGCTGGACCGCGCTGATGGTCGCCGCGCTGGCCGCGCGCGTGCTCTTGGTGCACTTCGGGTGGCACGCCCCCCTCGCGTCGCGCATCGAGCTCTCCTCCCCGGTGGACAGCCTCGCGCGGCTCAGGGAAGGCGCCGCGCTGGTCGAGATGGGCCTGTCGCCTTACGAGGGGTCCATGCTGCACGTCCCGCCGCTGGTGCTCCTCCTGTTCACGCCGTTCCTGTACGTCGCGGACGCGCTCGGGGCGTCCGAGGCGCCGTACGCCTCGATCGTGCGTTCGGCGCCGTTCGTGGCGCTCGACGCGCTCGTCGCCGCCGCGCTCTTCGCGATCGCCGCGCAAAAGCGCGCGGCGGCGTCTGCTTGCGAAAACGAACAGAACACAGCACACGAAAACGAAAACGGCACACGAAGAAAACGATTCACCGACACGTCCGTTCCCGCGTTCGCGGCGTGCGCGTACCTGCTCAACCCGATGAGCGTCGCGGCGTGCGCGGCGGGGTCGACGAGCGCGCTGGGTACTTCGTGCGTCGCGCTCGCGCTCGCGGCGGCGTGCAAAGAAAAACCCGAACCGATCGTCGCCGGGGCGTGTTTGGCGACCCTCGCGTTCGTCACCAGCGACGCGCGAGTCCCGACGCTGCTGCTGTACCCGGTCGCGTCGCTCGCGCGCGACGGCGCGGCGGGAGACGCCGACGCGCCGTTTCCTAAAAAAAACTCGGAAACGAAACATTCGAATCGACGCTTCCGCGCGACGTTCGGCGGTTTCTTCGCGGCGTGTCTGGTTTTGGGCGCCGTCTCGACGCGCGCGTATTCGGACGTCGGCGTTACTTTAGAACAGTGGACGAACGCTACCTACGCGTTCACGTTTTTGGTGACGGACCTCACCCCCAACCTGGGCGTGCACTGGTACCTCTTCGCCGAGCTCTTCTCGCACTTTCGTTTGTTCTTTCTCTTCGTGTTCCACGCGTTCCCGGCGTTCCTCAGCGTTCCGGTGTTGGCGCGCTACGGGCACACAAGGCCGATCCTCGCCGTCGGCGTCGTCCTGGCGCTGCACACCGCGCTCGGTCCGTACCCGACCTGGGGAAACGTCGCGGGGTACCTCGCGTTCGCGCCCATCTTCACGCACGGCGAGTTAGCGTTTAGTGCGAGAATGACGAAAACAAACGCGAAGACGACGCCTCGCGTCGGGTTCGCCGTCTCGGCGGCGTTAGCGGTGACCGCGACGTTGACGCCCATTTTCTGGCACCTCTGGATCGAGGCGCGCGTCGCGAACGCCAACTTTCTGTTCGCCGTGACGCTGGCGCACTTCGCCGCGCAGAGCGCGCTGATCGTCTCGTGGATCGGCGCCGCCGTCGAACGCGACGCGGCGTCGTCGGCGAGGAGATGGCGCCAGAGAGAAGAGAAGGAAAAAAACGAGAAGGCGATTGGGACGATCGCGCGCGACGGGCCGCCGTACCGCGATTCAGGCCGAGGCGGCGAGGTTCAACCGCGCGTCGCGACCGACGCACCGGCGAGTGGGCTCGCGAGACGGAAACGGTGACGAACGGGAAACGGAGCAACGGAGCAAGCTCGTCGTTTTGGTTTCGGGAGGGAATCGTTCGGGCGTTTAGACGAATCCGCGTCGTTCATTAGTATTCGCGTGCGTTTTTAGTTTGAGACTTTACGCGTAGCCCGTACGTAGTAGCTCATTCGGGCTCATCAGGGCTCGTCTCTCTTCTCCAGCTCGTCCAGTGTCGCGCGATCGGTCTTGACGTACACGACGTACCTGGCGCACACGCCGCACTCCATGAGCGTCTTGTGGTCCTCCAGCGCGCGGCCGCTCATCACCAACGCGAGCGCCTCGTGATGCCGCGTGCCGAGCCGTCTCGCGATTTCTTTTTTCGCCTCGCCAACCGTGGTCAACGCGTGCCGGTAGACGTACGCGACGTCCTTCGATTCGTCCCCGGGCGTCACGTCGTACGGGCGTACGGTCAAAGGCACGGGCTCATCGGGCGCGACCGCGGGGTCCGCGCGCGCGCGACGCAGCGCGTTGCGACACCCCTCCAGCTCTTTCTGTTTTTCCGACGACCGCGTCTCGTCGTCCGCGCAAAACAAACGCATCAACCGGTGGACTTCCCTCGCCGTCCACTTTGAGTGGTTGTCCGAACCAAGGTGCTCGAAGTCGGTGTCGTCGTCGGTGTCGTCGTCCCGGTCATCCTCGACGGCGTCGTCGTCGTCGTCGTCGCTGTCGTCGGAGATGTCGTTCACGCTGCACTTACGGCGCACGCGCGCGGGTTTCGTCGCGGGCGGGGGTGCCGTCGTGACCCTTCCCGCCGCGGATGTCGCCTCGACGGCGAGGTCCAAGTCACGCTCGTTCTTCTCGAGCCACTTCATCGCGCGCGCGCGCTTCGCCTCGTACTCCGCATCCTTTCCGGCCGCCAGGTCCACGCCGTCTTGAGTGGTGAGCAACCTGTGCATGGCCGTCATCGTGCCAGCCTCCGCCGCTGCGCGGCGCGTCGCGCGATGACGGGTCCGCGGCAGTCTCTGGGAACGTCGGGCGTTTCCGATGAGGCGTTTCGCCTCGTCGTCTCCCATTTTCGAGTTCGAGGGCTCAACGCTGACTCCCACGAAAAAGCACCGCCAGTCTGCGATGCGCGCCGTGCACGTCACGATGGCCGCCCGTGCTGTGATGCACCACGCGTCGCGCGCTGAGCCGTCCGGTATCGCACGCGGTCGGCCGCTGATGCGCCACGCGGGCTCCGCACCGTCATCCCACGTCGCGAGGCACGCGAGCCCCCGTCTTGTCCGATCCCGAAGGCTGCTCCGCCGCTTCGCCGCCGCCGCGACGGACGGGGGAGGCACCGAGGATGACCCCTGGAACAAAGGCCCCATCGACTTGGATGCGCGTCTGTACGGCTACCTCCTGCGACACACGCGCGAGCCTGACGTTCTGCGTGAGCTGCGCGTCGAGACCGCGCAGCTGCGCGGCAGCCAGATGCAGGTTCCGCCGGAGCAGGGCGCGTTCATGCGTCTGCTCGTGGAGCTGACTGGCGCGAAGCGCGTGGTGGAGGTTGGCACGTACACGGGGTACTCCTCCGTCGCCATGGCCCTGGCGCTTCCCAGCGCGGCGGACGGTGGCAAGCTCGTCGCCTGCGACAGCAGCGAGCCCTCTCTCGAGGTGGCGCGCCGGTACTGGGAGAAAGCCGGCGTCGCAGACGTCGTGGAGGAGCGGTTGGGAGACGGGAAAGCCACGCTCGCGGCGCTCGTGCGGGAGCA
>Ga0181561_10002054_pt1 | contig 17882 bp, 10 predicted proteins | sample 011ome_19_FD_133760 | JGI IMG/M metagenome (GOLD analysis project Ga0181561, IMG submission 133760) | Coastal salt marsh microbial communities from the Groves Creek Marsh, Skidaway Island, Georgia - 011510BT metaG (megahit assembly) | ecosystem: Environmental > Aquatic > Marine > Intertidal...
AGTAGGTAAAATTGGGTTTGTACTCTTAGAACAAAGTACTAGAATGAAACACTATGTAATCGTAGGCGGTAGCAAAGGCATTGGCAAAGCGACCGCTGAACTCCTAGCCGCCGAAGGTCACTCCGTGACTGTTTTTAGCAGAACCCCTTATGAAGGACCTGCGCATACCATTGAATGGGAAGAATTTGATGTATTGACCGATTCTTGGGAAGACCGCATGCCCGAACACATCGACGGACTGATGTACAGCGTCGGCACCATCAACCTCAAGCCGTTCAAAGGCCTCAAGCCAGCGACCTTCGAAGAGGATTTCCAGATCCACGTGATGGGCGCAGTAAAAGCACTGCAAGCCGCTGCCTCTAACTTCAATCCTGATTCCATCCCCTCCTGTTTGCTATTCTCCACCGTGGCCGTACAACGAGGCATGCCTTTTCATGCTACGGTAAGTGCATCCAAAGGAGCAATCGAAGGATTAGTCCGCGCCATCTCCTCAGAGTGGGCGCCGAAGGCACGTATTAACGCTATTGCGCCAAGCTTGACCGATACTCCCCTGGCAGGAAGGTTACTTTCAACACCTGAGAAGAAGGAGGCTATTGGCGCCAACAACCCGATGAAACGCGTGGGTGAAGTAGAAGATATCTCCGAGATGGCAGCCTTCCTTTTGAGCGACAAAAGCTCTTGGATTACGGGCCAAATCCTACACGTAGACGGAGGACAAAGCACCATCTAAACATGGCCAAGCCAGCAATCAGCATTTTGTGGCTCAAGCGTGACCTGCGTTGGCAGGATCATGCTGCGCTACAATCCGCGTTGAAAGCCGGCTTACCCATCCTTGCCGTTTATCTAAAGGAACCTACCCAATGGGCTCAGGTTCAATATTCCGACCGCCAATGGCAGTTTGTTTGGGATTCTGTGACGGCTATGAATGAATTCCTGGGGCAGCAAAAAGTGCATGCCCTACGCTGCGAAGCTTTGGAATTCTTTGAGGCTTGCGAACAACGGTTTGAGATTAACGGCATCTACAGTCATCAGGAAGTGGGCATTCAATGGACCTTCGACCGAGACCTCGCCCTTGCAGCATGGTGCAAAGAACGTAACGTTGCTTGGCACGAATTCCCCACCTTCGGTGTGGCTCGTGGGTTGAGGCAACGGAAGTACTGGTTGAAGAATTGGTACACGAATATCCATGCGCCTATAGCGCCTATTAATTTAGAGCGTTGCAAGTCGCTCCTCATAGCCAACCCCTTCCCTCACTGGTCCGCCCCAACTCCCGAACTGGCCCAAAACCTCTACCAACGCGGCGGTATCACTCGTGCCCACAAGGTCTTAGATTCCTTTTTGTTGGATCGAATTACCGTCTATGCCCGCAGCATTTCCAAACCTAGGGAAAGCCGCCGTGGGTGCAGTCGCGTATCACCACATTTAGCCTGGGGAAACCTCAGTGTACGCCAAGTATTTCAACGCTCGCGCGACCTTAAGGTACCCGGCAGCAAACGCAACCTCAAAGCCTTCCAGGACCGATTGCGCTGGCAGAGCCACTTCATGCAAAAATTCGAAAGCGAAATAGATTACGAGCAAGTCCCCATCAATCGGGGCTTCATCGCAGTGGATGCCTCCAAAAAGATGGACGAAGAAAAATTCACTGCTTGGAAAATGGGAAGCACTGGCGTGCCCCTGGTCGATGCCTGCATGCGCTGTTTGGATGCCACTGGATACCTGAACTTTAGAATGCGTGCCATGGTCGTTAGTTTCTACAGCCAATACCTTTGGCTGCCTTGGAAACCCGGGGCCGATTATCTCGCCAGTCTTTTCACTGATTTCGAACCGGGCATCCACTACCCCCAGTTCCAGATGCAAAGTGGCTACACAGGAGTCAATACCATCCGCATATACAACCCGATTAAACAGAGTCAGGACCACGATCCCAAGGGAATATTTATCAAGGAATGGATACCAGAATTGGCCCAAGTACCGGAAGAATATATTCACGAACCGTGGAATATTCCTCCGTTGCAATTAGCGCTGGAGAACATCAGCCTCAGCGATTATCCGGCCGAACCGATCATCGATCTGTTCAAAGCTCGAAAACACGCCAGCGACACGCTGTACGCAGCTAAAAAATCTAAATCTGTTGCGGTAGAATCCAAACGGATTCTCGCCAGACACACCAACCCAGGTCGGCGCGAACGCTAGTTTTCGTCTACCAAACGGAAGCCTTCGCCGTGCACATTTTCAATGCGCAATCGCTCGTCTGGACGCAAATATTTACGGAGCTTAGCCACATATACATCCATGGAACGCCCGGTGAAATAATTATCCTCTTTCCAAATCTTTAAAAGTGCCTTGGAACGCGGCAATAATTGGTTGCGATGGGCGATCATCATCTTCAACAAGTCACTTTCCTTAGGACTTAATCGCACGACATCGCCGTTCAGGTCCAGCTGACGAATCTTGGGGAAGAACGTGAATTTCCCAATGGTTAGCTCATCCGGCTCCTCCTCTACTTCTGCAGATTTACGTCCAATGATGGCTTGAATTTTATACAGCAAGACATCAGTATCGAAGGGCTTGACCAAATAATCATCCGCCCCAGCCGAATATCCAGCAATGATATCCTCCTTCTGACCTTTTGCAGTGAGGAAAATCAGCGGTTGACCGTTATCAATCTCCTTCACCTCTGTGGCCAGGGTGAGGCCGTCCTTCTTAGGCATCATGATGTCGAAAATACACAGGTCAAAGGTGCCTTGCTTGAAAGCACGTAGGCCTTGAACACCATCGCGTTCAAGCGTTACCTCGTAGTCGTTAAAGGTCAGTGTATCTCGCAATAGGTTTCCGAAGTTGATATCATCTTCTACCAGTAATAAGCGCTGCTTGTCCATATCTATTTTCTTGGTAATGCTAGGGTAAATGTGGTTCCTTCACCGGGTGCACTTTTCAACGTAATCTGACCTCGGTGTTTTTCTACAATCTCTTTAACGAAGGAAAGGCCTAATCCGTGTCCTTTCACGTCGTGAATATTTCCTTTGGTAGCGCGGAAGAATCGGTCAAATACTTGCATCTGTGTTTCCTCATCCATGCCTATGCCTCTGTCCTTGATGTGTACGAGATAATGGGCATTATTTAGGCCCAATTTTACACTGATCTGCGGCACTGAAGTACTGTACTTAATGGCATTGTCGATGAGATTCGTCATGGCGCTCTTTAACTGGGTACGGTCGCCGAGGAAATCAAAGCTACCCTCTGCCATTTGCAGATCCATCCAACCACCGCGTTCTTGAACATTCAAACGGAAATGGTCGACGGCCTCCTCTACTAATTGGTCTAGTTTCATCCACTCCTTTTCCAGCGTGAGTTCCTCCTTATCCATCATAGACATTTGCAATACGCTCTCCATCTGAGCGTTCATCCGTTTGTTTTCCGCCTTGATAATTTCAAAGTAGCTGCGCATTTGCTCGGAGTTCATCTTCTCTCCGTTTTTCATCAGAGAATCTACTGCTAAATTGATGGTGGCCAACGGGGTTTTAAACTCGTGACTCATATTGTTGATGAAGTCGCTCTTTACCGCTGCCAAACGCTTTTGACGACGTCCTTGACGTTGCACTCCGAAAAAGGCGATGAGAATGACGGCCGCAAACAGTAAAGCTGCCAACAAGCTCAAATACACGCGCTTGGCTAAAAAGAATCCTTCGCGAGGGAAGTACAACAAGAATTGGCGCGTGGGACCGAAAAAGCTTTCAGCTAAAACGTAGTTGAATTTGACCAATTGTGGATCGAACCCCTCCGTAGTCAATGAACTCAAGTAGCCATTCTCAACCACGCTCCACATGGGCTCCACGGTGATGCCCTGGGCACGCAGCTCAGCCGTAACGATGCTGTCCATTTCCCCATAAGATAACTGCGTTTCCCAAGGAAGATTGCTTTGGAAGTTGTCGAAAATCCCGCCTAGGAAGTTCGTATCTATACCGCCCAGACCGTACGGGTTTTGGACCTGACCGCTGGACCAACGCAACGTGGTCGTTCCCATGGGGGTAGAAATGGTCACAGTACTATCCCCTGTGCTCGTCGTTTGTCGCATGCCCATGCTTTTGCGACGAATGTGCAAACGAACACGGTCGTTCAAATTTGTCGCCATTTGGCCCACGTTCGTCTCGTATTGCTGGCGTTGTAATTCCAACTCCCCAGATAATAAGCTCAGCTGCAGGTACAAAGCACCCAAAACAGCCGCCGTTAATATGGCTGTCGTTGAATGTTTTCCGAGTTTGTTGAGCAGTACTTTGAACATAGTACTAAGGTACGGGCTTCACCGAGACCGCGGCTTTTTTTAACGCGTGTTAACAGCCTAGATGATTTGGCCAATTAATGCATCGACATCAAGTCCCTCGCCCTTGGCCTTGTAATTGATGGCAATTCTATGGCGTAAGACTGCTGGTGCTGCCTGGCGAATATGGGCCATAGAAGGACTGCCCTCCCCGCGCATCATGGCAATGGCCTTGGCGGCGATGACCAAACTTTGGGACGCCCGTGGCCCCGCTCCCCAACTGAAATAATCATCGGCTACCGCATGGCTATCTGATTGACCTGGACGTGTTTTTCTGACCAAAGAAACCGCATAGGCCACAACATCATCAGCTACCGGCACGGCGCGTAAGGCATGCTGTAGATCCACGATATCTTGTGCGCTCATACAAGGGCGTACCTCGGGCTTTTCATTGGTCGTCGTAGCCTGAACCACGGCAACCTCTTCCGAAGCCGACGGGTAGTCCATACGGATATTAAACAAGAAACGGTCAAGCTGCGCTTCAGGTAGCGGGTAGGTTCCCTCCTGCTCAATGGGATTCTGAGTGGCCAACACAAAAAAAGGATGCGGTAGGTCCATCGTTTTTCCGGCAGCACTAACCTTGCGCTCCTGCATCGCTTCGAGTAATGCAGCTTGCGTTTTCGGAGGAGTTCTGTTGATCTCATCGGCCAATACGATATTGGCAAAGACCGGTCCTTTATGAAATACAAACTCGCGCTGCGCATTGAGCATTTCAGTCCCTGTAATATCTGAGGGCATGAGGTCAGGTGTGAATTGAATCCTAGAAAAATCCAATCCCAATGCCTTAGATACAGAGGTAATCAAAAGTGTTTTTGCTAATCCTGGCACACCCACCAACAAGCTGTGGCCTTGGCACAGGATGCTCATGACGATCAAATCTACCGCCTCTTCTTGCCCAATAATCACCTTAGCGATCTCCGCCTTAAAGGCTTTGATGCGCTCCGGAGCGGACTCGAGTATGGCTATGATTTGCTGATCAGTCATTGTTAGAATTCCAACCTTCTAAGTATTCATCACAAGGATAATAACCCGAGTTCACTCGAACGAAGGTCTCTTGTAGTTTTTCTTCCTTCCACTCATCCACGATGCGTGCCTGTTTTTCTTGCAGGGCAAATCCTTTGATTCGAGTAAAATCAAGGTCGAGATTGGCGCGGTGCGGCTCGTATTTTTGATCGAGTTTGATGATGCGGAATGCTTCGCGTTGGTCGTCCGACACAAAGAAGGATGATTCCGAAATCTCGCCCAGCGCTAAGCTGTTTACCATACCGAACAATGTGCGATCTAACTGACTAATTTCAAATTTGTTATTTCCGTTTTGGAAATTGCTCATTTGTCCACCGTTGAAACGCGTATTCTCATCTTCACTGTATCGACGTGCTGCCTCTTCAAAGGACAATTCACCGGTAGAAATAGCGCTAGATACACTGTCTAAAAAGGCCTTGGCTTCCTGCAGATCTTCTTGGCTCAGCTTAGGCTTAATCAAAATGTGACGAAGGTCCAATTCCTCTCCACGCTTCTCTAATAATTGAACAATATGGTACCCGAATTCCGTTTTAAATGGTTCGCTTATCTCGCCCTTGCGTAGGTTGAAAGCAACGGCTTCAAATTCTTTGACGAATACACCGCGTTGGATGCCCTTGTACTCCCCTCCTTTTTTGTTAGAACCAGGATCTTCACTGTACAAAATAGCCATGGAAGAAAAACTCGTACCATTTTCAATGCGCTCCTTAAGATTCGTTAATTTCTCAATGACCTCTTGCTCTGCCTCTTTGGAAACCTCAGGATATTTAACAATCTGGCTGATTTCAACTTCAGCATTGATCAAGGGAACACTATCCGCGGGTAGGCGCTCATAAAAGGAACGTACTTCCGAAGGCGTAACCTCAATACCCTCGACCACAGTCATTTGCATACGCTGCGCAACTAATTGGTCCTTGATCAAATCGCGCATTTCCTCCTTGATTTCAACCACAGACTTCTCGTAAAACTGTTCGAGCTTCTGCTGGTCGCCCATCTGCATAATCAATTGCTGAATGCGGCGGTCCATATTCGCTTCAACTTCGTCCTCACCCACTGTTACAGAATCAATTTCCGCATGGTGGATCAATAACTTCTGAAACAACAACTCTTCGAAGACCTCACAATACGTCAACGTCTCCCCGAAGTTCTGGCGATTGAAGACCTCATATTGCTCTTCAATTTCGCTCTGAAGAATGATATCCCCGCCAACAATGGCAGCCACACCGTCCACCGTTTTTGGCTGTGCTTGTGCAAAAACAGTAAATCCTAGACAGAAACTAGTAAATAATAAGTGTACCTTCTTCAATTGCATCATCAATGATATTTTCTTCTATACGCTCGATTAGTTTTAATCGGCGTTTGTTTAACAACACCTTTCGAACACGTTCTTCCACGTATTCTAGCGGGCTGTAACTATCTTCTAATCGGACATCATTTACCTCTACAAAATACACAAGAACAGTGTCTTCACAGGTAAATTTTTTAGTCCTATTAAAATAGGAGTAAGGATTACTAACTTGTATAGGAATCTCTGCGATAAAATCATCCAGAGGTACCCAAATGGAATCCTGGTAGTTGCTTTGTTTCGTGGCGAAAACCTCGGCCCAGTCCAGAAATTTCTCCTGTTGACGCGTGGAGGTAAACCAACGCTTCGCCTCATTCATTTTCTGAGCGCCTAAGGGCGCAGCAATGTATTTCGCCTGCACAATCCGTTCCTTCAGTTCAAAGCTTGATGTATTGGCTTCGTAATATTCCCTTATCTCCCCAGCAGTGATGGTCGTATCGAGATGCTGATTGATATAGCGATCTATGTACGCATGCTTCAACAAATCATTACGGTATTGCTCCACCAAATCCTCAAAGTCCTGCAATTCCGCACGCAGGTTAAACTCAGCCGCTTGCACTAATAGTTCATTCTTCGCCCAACGCGTAATCAACAGATCAACATAGCCTGCGCTATCGGCAGCCTCCATAGATCCCGCGGACGGTAAGCGATCTTTAATATCCTCGAAATAAAGCTTTTCAGAGCCCAATTGTGCCAACAGTGTGGGATCCTCTACCCTTGGGGCACAGGATACGGCTAGCGCACAAATTCCTATGTACAGGAGATTACGCACTATTTCAAAGCTTCAAAAACCTGGGCTTTAACCTCTTCGTTCACTTGAACATCAAACTTCTCGCGCAATGAGGCCACCCAAGTTTTTTCCAACTGGTCTTGGTAACTCGCAATAACGAGTCCTTTGATCTCATTCAGGGCTTTAGGAGCAGAAGGAAGGCTGTCCTCTACCAACAAAACGGCATACCCTCCAGTAGAGAGTTCTACAGGACCATATACTCCCTTATCCATGCTCCAAATTTCTTGCAACACAGGCTCGTCTTTCTGCTGTGCCATCCCTGAAGCATAAGCAATACTCAAGGCTTCCTGGCTTTCAAGCAATTCGTCGACTTTATCGCGACGGTCCTTAAGCAACCATTTCGCAATGCGCTTTGCATCCTTAGCTTCCTTACAAACCCAGTAATTGTAGTTAATGCGGTCGTCCCAACGGTAGTTTTCCTTGATGCGTTCGTACTCCAAGGCAATACCCGCGCTATCCTTAGCTGCCTTGTCCCAAACTTCATCTTGTGTCAAATCGAAAAGTAAAATGCCTTCGCGGTATTCACGTACCAAGTTTCTGAAATCGGCATGCTTATTTTCCAATTGACTATCCTCAAATTGAATAATTTGCTCATTACAAAAAGAATTAAACAAACTTCTCAAATGCTCCTGCAATGACTCTTCTGCTGAACCCTTCTGATTAATTGCCCAATATTGAAGAATAGAAGACACCTTGATTTTTTGATCCGCGAAAGTAGCTATTGTTCGATCTGAAACCTTTTTAGGAACCGACCATTCCGCGCCTACATAACTTGGTTTATCCACTTGCTTTAGAGCATAGGAATAAGCACGTTCATTGACTTTAAAACTATATTCCTTTTTGAGTTGATTTCTAAATCGAACCGTCCCCAAAGAATTTCGACTATCACGTTTAACTTTCTTAAGTAATTCAGATTTAACCTCCTCGTAAGAACCTACTGGATTCTTTTCGATCAATTGTATAACGTGCCATCCAATACTTGTTCGTACTGGCTCTGAATAATCACCGGGGGCATCGAGGGCAAATGCAGCATTTTCAAAAGCGGGCATCATTTTGTTTATCCCAAACTCTGGTAGCTCTCCATTTGTTTTTTTGGTCCTCCTGTCCTCACTGTATTGAATTAAATCGTCAAAATTTTCTCCATTTTCTAATCTATTATATATCTCTTCGGCACTTCGCTGAGCTCGCTGTTTTTGATTTTCATCAGCAGATGCATTCGCAGGAAAAAATATATGCTTTACCCTTACTGTACCATTGGCCGTTCGACGGTCGGTCGTCTTGATCAAATGGTAACCATATTGCGTCCGAACGGGCATACTTATCTCTCCTTGTCCAAGATTATAAGATGCTGATTCAAAAGGGTATACCATACTGAATGCAGTAAAAAAACCAAGGTCTCCTCCTTGTTTTGCACTCCAAGTATCAGCACTTTGTGTACGGGCCGCATTTTCAAACGTCAACTTACCTTTCAAAATAGTCGCGCGCAAATCCATTAACTGGTTATACACCTTCAAGGTATCTGCGGGCAAGGCATCACCATCTAAGGCAATCATGATGTGAGAGGCACGAACCTCTTCTTGCATGCGTGCGTAGGCCTCTGTTAAAAGCTCTTGCTCTGCACCTTGATCACTTAAATAAGGTTTTGCCAATTGTGCTCTGTATCCCCCAAATTCACTCATGAACTGAGCGGCAGTATCGCGGCGTTGCGCATAAGCTTCGGCAATTTTCAATTTAAAGGTGATATACAAGTCCAAGTATTCCTCAGGGGTCTTGGGGTCGATAGCGGCGCCCACGCCCTTGTTCTTCTCGTACACAGAAGTGAACTCATCGGCAGTAACGACGACATCGCCCACTTGGAATAAAACGGAATTCTCTTGAGCGTTTGCTCTTAGCCCCATTGCCAATACGGCAAGGAGTACCAATCTAATCTTCTTCATTTATCTGCTGTAGTTAGGTGCTTCTCTTGTAATACTAACGTTGTGCGGGTGGCTTTCCTGCATGCCCGCTGAAGTAATCTGTACGAATCGTGCAGTTTCCTTGAGTGTAGGAATATTTTTCGAGCCGCAATAGCCCATTCCTGCGCGCAATCCACCAATGAATTGGTACATCACCTCACCAACTTCGCCTTTATATGGAACTCGACCCACAATTCCTTCCGGAACGAGCTTTTTGACATCGTCTTCAACGTCTTGGAAATAACGGTCTTTCGAACCGTCTGACATGGCTTCTACAGAACCCATACCTCTATATGTTTTATACTTTCTTCCTTCGTAAATCACTGTTTCTCCGGGACTTTCTTTGGTTCCTGCGAACATAGAGCCCAACATCACACAATCGGCACCGGCAGCAATAGCCTTCACAATGTCCCCCGTGAATCGAATACCACCATCTGCAATGACAGGGATTCGGTTATCAATAGCTTTAGACACTTCCATCACAGCGCTTAACTGAGGGTAACCTACACCGGCGACGATACGAGTGGTACAAATAGAACCTGGACCAATACCCACTTTAACGGCATCCGCACCGGCTTCCATCAAATACAATGCTGCTTCGGCCGTAGCGATATTTCCAACAACTACATCCAAATTAGGGAAATTCGCCTTCACACTTTTTAAAGCGGTCACAACGCCTTTAGTATGTCCGTGTGCGGTATCGATAATCACCGCATCCACACCGCTCTCGTTCAGTGCAGCGACGCGATCTACTACGTCAGGAGTGACACCTACAGCTGCTGCAACGCGCAAACGACCGTATTGATCTTTGTTTGCGTTTGGTTTAATCTTAATCTTCGTAATATCTCTGTAGGTAATCAACCCAACCAATTTATTGTTGGCGTCGACCACTGGGAGTTTCTCGATTTTATATTCTTGAAGAATAGCTTCGGCCTCGTCCATGGTGCCATTAGGCTTTGTGGTAATCAAGTTTTCCTTCGTCATCACCTCATTAATAAGGCGATCGTTATTCTTCTCAAAACGCAAATCACGATTGGTAATAATTCCGATAAGTTCCTTGTCGTCATTTACCACAGGTATCCCTCCAATTCTAAACTCAGCCATCATCGCTTTTGCATCACGAACAGTAGCATCTTTGCTTAGCGTGACAGGATCCAAGATCATTCCACTTTCAGCACGCTTTACTTTGCGAACTTCCATGGCTTGTTGCTCAATGGTCATGTTTTTATGGATCACGCCAATACCACCTTCCTGCGCAATAGCAATGGCCATAGCGCTCTCTGTTACCGTATCCATGGCAGCAGAAACAATAGGTGTTTTCATCCCGATGTTACTGGAGAATTTTGAGGAAAGATCCACATCACGTGGTAGAACTTCAGAGTAATTCGGTACGAGCAAAACGTCGTCGTACGTCAATCCTAAACTGAGAACTTTTTCGTTGTTATTTGGCATTGCAATTCCGATTTGAATTGCGCTCAAAGGTACGCAATTAATCTGAAAAAAATCGGGCGGCCAGCGGCCGCCCGATTTAATTTCTATAATTATACTTTACTGCACAATCTTTCTAACTTAAAGTATCTCTTTATTCTTTGTTAGTGATAACATTGAAGTAACCATATTCTTCAATTGGTACGTCTTCGATACTGCGATACTTAATATAGTAAGTGTACAAACCTGATTCAGCAACTCCACCATTAGAGTATGTTCCGTCCCAGCCTTTGTTGATGTCGTTAGTCCTGAAGACCTCTTGGCCCCAACGGTTCCGTATTACTAATGAATAGCTAGCCGGTCTAGCAAAAACACCCACAGGCTTCCACACCTCATTGACGTTATCACCATTTGGGGTGAATCCAGATGGTACCCAAATTCGAGCCTTGTGCACAGTACAGCCCACATTAGACCAGGCGTTGAACTTCTGATTATACTCATCACGCCAAGGAATAATACCGTCTTTGGCTATTGCCTTGACTTTATAACAGAATTTACCCTTGCTAGTCGAATAAGGCTTGATATCATCCAAATATGCTGTGTCAGATGTCGTGCCGGCTAGCATCCATGAGCCACCTCCATCTATAGAGCGGTGCACTTCGTATAAATCAACTCCGCCATCAAAATCTCTATATGCTGACCAGCTTAGTTGATTAGTCAAATTACCAATAGCCTCGGCACCTAATAACATGTTCGACGCTAGATTTGAAACCGTATCCATTGCACCACAAGAATCTCGTGAAGCTAATCTGTAATAATAACTGCGACTTGTTGGGTCTCCTGTAAAATCAATAAACTTGATTTCATTAGTTCCAGCAGGCGTTGGTTTCGCTACTGTGCCAATAGTCATATAAGGTCCTATTTCTGATTCTGAACGTTGGATTTGATAATCAATAACATCTGCAGTTGGATCAATATAAGCAAATAGATCTACGCCATTCTGAGAGGTCACAGAAGCACGACCCAAGTACAAGAACATAGATTTTTGAACTACTGCAGAACTATTACAAACTCTGTTAGAAGTAGAAGTAATAGTACCGGAGGTATCTATAGCCCTAACATAATAACAATAAGTGTAACCATTAATTATGTTGTAATGATTGAAAGTGGTATCCAATGTGCCTTGTTTGAGAGGCATTGTAGTAGTAGAACCAAATGGATCAGTCTCCTCAACCCATAAATCATACGAGGCTGGAGCTGTCTGGGTCCATTCTTTGTAGGTGTTCCATCGTAACCTTGCAAATCCATCACATGGATCAACACCTATCTTCAAATAGATAGTGCTGGAAGGAGTAGTTAATCCTACGGAACTGTAATTTCCACAACTATCCACCGCCTGAATTAAGAACACTTCACTTTCATTTGCAGCATTTGAAGCCGAATATACCCAAGGCATAGATGTTGCTTGTTGAATGGCCGAAATCGAATCAATAGGTTGCCAAAAACCACTCACATCCTTTTTGAGTACTCTGTAGTAAACAACATCGCTATCTGATGATGCCACCCATGACATAGCAGCTAGGTCTCCTCCTGCCACTGTTACACTATCGAAAACTACAGGCGATGGTGGTGTTTTATCAGAAAAGTAACCGCTGTCCGAAGAACTTTCACAGCTGGTTTTATATCGTATCTGGTATTTCAACCATTCACCACAAAACGCCACTGTATCAGAGTATTCCAACTTTGTAGTACTTCCAAGCTTTACCCATGAACCGGAATTCAACGGAGCCTCTACCCAAACATCATATACGGTTGAAGTATCCCCCATTCTCCATGAATTCCAATCAAGATTGGCAATTGAAGCGTTTGGAGGAGGTGGGAATGATTGAAGGTTTAATCGAACATTCTGAATGGTATCCGTCGGCTCGGTAAGAAGACCACAACCACCTCCGACTTGTATAGTGTAGGCATTCACCGCATTTGGATCAGCACCAGTATGAGTGTAGGATTGAGTCGACCAATCAAAAATAGTATCGACAATGGTCAAATTACCCAATGTATCAATGTGATTGATTAGATAATAATCCCAATTAAAACCAGTATCGGGGTTTACAGCCCAATCAAAGGTGACTCCGTTATTATCCTGATAAATACATGTATTAGTCAAGTCTGGAAGACCCGGCATATAATTTTTAACCTTGACAATAACTTTAGCATATGAAGTAAGCGGAACGGGGCATTGATCATCCTGCATTCGGAAATAGAATTCATATTCCGACTTTAACGTTCCACAGATATATTCTTGGTAAAATAGGTGATTGCATTGTAGCTCCCAATTGAATAACACTGAATTCGATCCGTTTGATGTAAAGCTGTTGTTAGTGTTCAGTGATGCCAGTGTGGCACATGGTGGATTGAACAAACACATGTTGGCATTACCATAATTTGATGCTGAACTCAAATTCCCACCTTTGGCTAACAACGTGATATCCTGCTGGTTACAGTTTGGGTTTACATATGGGTCATCCGCTGATAACTTGAATCGGATCGTATCACCGGGATATCCTTCTGTTCTAAATGCGACTGTATCTCCACTTGTGTTTGTGACAGGAGCCAAATTCGTGATATTCATTAATGACGAATCTGGAGTCACCGTGAATTCAGGAGGTACTGGCGTGTAGAGAGAAGCGCATATTCCAGTTGTTGCAGAACAAGACCGTATAACTACTGGAATATCTCGATAAATTTCAGCTACCTTTTGATTACACCTCCATGCTTCAATCCCAATACAAGTAGCAAACGATCCTGTTTGGGTTGAATTAAACGAAATTGTACCTATTTCACCGGAAAGAACAGCTGCTGTTGAACCTGAGCCACTTGGCAACTGATTTGTTGTACTAAATCCTGTCGACCAAGGAACTGCCGCTCCAGAGGCACCGAGTGGATTCGCCCAGATATAGTAAAGTGAATCTAGGTCAGGGTCATAACCCAAATTATTGTAGATGACGTCTTGGTCTGCACATGCCACTACTTGTGGATCTTCCAAAAAATCGGGAGAGGAATCATAACACGTTGGATTGTTATTCGAGCCTGCTGACAATGGTGACGTTGACCCAGGCGGAGTATATGGATACATTGTAGCCCGAAGCCAATAAGAAACCCCTCCAGCATTTGATACATTCGCTACTGATTGTGGCCGACAGCAACTAGTCCAGCTAAAGGTCCACCCGTTTGCAGGTGGTGTACCCGTTAGAGTGATATCGCCGCTTCGGAAAACATATTTCTGCATGCGCCCTAAACCGCTTAAATTCGCACCGGCCACACATGGTTCTGTTCCTGAATAGCAACTTGGTGTCACATCAGTTGTCGAAATATAGCTACATGATATAGCAACCCCAGCATTATTTGTTAACGTCTGCGCTGTGGTGGGAATGGTTACTGAACTACCACACTCACGATATACAACCAAAGTAAATTGGTACTTACCGTTATTTTTACACTTCCAAACAATTTCACCTCCCAGTAAGTGGGTTGCTTGGCTTTGGAATGCCATCAGTGTGAATACCACAACTGTTAAAATGCGTCTTAATTTCATAACAACGTAGTTGAACTCCGAAAATAGGGTATTAATTTGAGACCAAAAAGGAGAAAGTAGTACTCATTGCTAACAATGAGCGAACGAGTCAACATATTCATTTACTGAACGTTACAGGAAGGCTATCGACGCTTTGCAATTTTATTCAAAGTAATGTGTCGTTGTTGGTCGCTTCGGTTCCGACCTACTTTGAAGTTCCGCAAAGCTTGGTGCTTGGTACTCCTACCCTGCACTCGAGCCCGCCACATGCGGAATGAAGAGGTCCTCATCTCTCGCCGCATGAGCTTGATCACCTCTGACTCGGCGAGTCCAAATTGCAGCGTGATAGCATCGAATGGCGTACGATCCTCCCAGGCCATTTCAACAATGCGGTCAATGGCTCTTTGGTCTAATTCTGACCTGGGCTTTGAACTTTCTTCTTGAGGTGATGTTGGTGTCGACATATGCACAAGAAACCACATTTACCCGAAAAAGTTTGCCCAGTATGTGTACGACCTTTCATTTGGCGCAAAAAATGGGAAAAAAATTGGGACCAAGTCAAGTATTGCAGCGAGCAATGCCGACGCAATAAATAATTTACTTGTATAGATTTCTTGAGATCACAACCTTCTGAATTTCAGAGGTTCCCTCGCCAATGGTGCATAACTTACAATCTCTGTAGAACTTCTCAACAGGGTAATCTTTGGTGTACCCATAACCGCCAAATACTTGCACAGCTTCGTTCGCAACTTCCGTTGAAATTTCTGAGGCATAAAGCTTTGCCATGGCGCTCTCTTGGGTCATCGGTTTGCCCTCCTCTTTCAATGCCGCAGCATGTCTAGTCATGAGCTCAGCACCATAGATTTTCGTAGCCATCTCAGCGAGTTTAAAGCTCACACCTTGGAACTGACGGATCTTTCTACCGAACTGTTGGCGCTCATCTGCGTAGGCAACGGCGGCATTTTTAGCCCCTTTGGCAATACCGATACTCAAGGCCGCAATAGAAATCCTCCCGCCGTCGAGAATCTTCATGGCTTGAATGAAGCCCTCTCCTTTCTTGCCAAGGATGTTTTCCTTGGGGATACGGCAATTATCAAAATACAAGGCAGCGGTTTCTGATGCACGCATGCCCAGTTTGTTTTCTTTATTCCCGGCACTAAATCCAGGTGTGCCCTTTTCCACCACGAAAGCACTCATGCCGTGGCTATCGCCTTTCTCGCCTGTCCTGGCCATGACCACAGCAATCTCTGAGGAAATGGCGTGGGTAATCCAATTCTTTGAGCCATTCAACACCCAATGGTTGCCATCAAGTACCGCAGTAGTGTCCATGCCACCTGCGTCGGAGCCCGTGCCGGTTTCGGTCAAACCCCAGGCGCCTATCCATTCCGCAGTAGCCAATTTCGGCAACCACTTCTGCTTCTGCGCTTCAGTACCAAATTGCAGGATATGCCCGGTACAAAGGCTGTTGTGCGCGGCAACGCTTAGCCCAATGGAGCCACAAACCTGCGCGATCTCATCGATAATAGTGATGTACTCTTGGTAGCCAAGCCCTGCTCCTCCATAGGCTTCTGGAACAAGGACGCCCATAAAGCCTAGCTGGCCCATTTCTCTGAACAAATCCACCGGAAAATGTTGCGCCTCATCCCACTCCATGACGTAAGGTTTGATTCTAGTAGCGGCAAAATCTTGTGCAGTTTGACGGATCATTTCCAGCGTTTCCTGCTGGGCATCAGATAGATTGATTCTCATAGTTGGTTGTAATAGGTTGAGCCTTAAGATAACAAAGAAGCCCGCATGGTGTTTGCGGGCTTCAAGGATTTTTCTGCGACCAATTTTCTTAGTCGTTTTTCATCAACTTCTTGTACTTGAATCGGGTCGGTTCTAAGCGTCCCAATCGCTTCAGCTTGTTCTCTTCGTATTCAGAGAACGAGCCTTCGAACGAATAGACCTGTGAGTCCCCTTCAAAGGCCAAGATGTGCGTACAAACACGGTCCAAGAACCAGCGGTCGTGCGAGATAATTACTGCACATCCCGCGAAGTTTTCCAGGGCTTCTTCCAATGCTCGTAATGTATTGACATCCAAGTCATTGGTTGGTTCATCTAAAAGCAACACATTACCACCTTCTTTGAGCGCCATGGCCAAGTGTAGACGGTTGCGCTCACCCCCAGAAAGAACACCGACTTTTTTGCCTTGATCGCCGCCGGCAAAATTGAATCTACTGAGGTAGGCACGTGCGTTGGTTCGTTGATTTCCGAGCATCACTTCCTCGGTGCCATCGCCAATGACTTCGAAGATGGTTTTCTCAGGATTCATCTTCTCGTGGCTCTGGTCAACATAGGATATTTTGACCGTGTCCCCTACGTCGAAACTTCCGTCATCTGGTTGTAATTGGTCCATGATTATTTTAAAAATCGTCGTCTTACCGGCCCCGTTTGGACCGATAATTCCTACGATTCCAGCAGGCGGAAGGGTGAAGTTCAAATCATCGTACAGGAGCTTCTCGCCGAAGGCTTTACGCACGTTTTTCGCGTTGATCACGTTCGTTCCTAATCGAGGTCCGGCAGGAATGAAGATTTCCAACTTACTTTCCTTCTCCTTGTCCTCTTGGGCAAGCATGGCTTCGTAGTTGTTCAAACGAGCCTTGCTTTTGCTTTGGCGGCCTTTCGGATTCATGCGAACCCACTCCAACTCTCGCTCAAGCGTTTTACGACGCTTAGAAGCTTGCTTCTCTTCTTGGGCCAGGCGCCTGGTTTTTTGATCCAACCAAGAGCTGTAATTCCCCTTCCATGGAATGCCTTCTCCGCGGTCGAGTTCTAGGATCCATCCGGCTACGTTATCTAGGAAATAACGGTCGTGCGTTACAGCGATGACCGTTCCTTTATATTGCTGCAAATGCTGCTCTAGCCACAGGATGCTCTCTGCGTCCAAGTGGTTGGTAGGCTCATCCAACAAAAGAACGTCCGGAGTTTGGATGAGTAGGCGACATAAGGCGACGCGGCGCGCTTCCCCACCGGAGAGGTTATCGACTAATTGGTCCGCGGGTGGACAGTTCAGGGCATCCATCGCACGGCTCAACATAGTATCAAGTTCCCAAGCGTTGGTCGCATCAATTTTATCTTGAAGCTGCGCCTGACGCGCCATCAGCGCCTCCATCTTATCTGGATTTTCATAGACCTCCGGCAAGCCGAACTGGTCGTTAATACTGTTGTATTCCTCCAAGACCGCTACGGTTTCCGCCGCGCCTTCTTTGACGATGTCCATCACCGTCTTTCCCGCTTCAAGCACCGGCTCTTGCTCTAGATAGCCGACCGTGTAGCCTGGGGCGAATACCACATCTCCCTGGTAGCTCTTTTCTACCCCGGCGATGATTTTTAAAAGTGTGGATTTACCTGAACCGTTTAAACCTAAGATGCCTATTTTGGCTCCATAGAAAAAAGAAAGGTAGATGTCC
>Ga0181561_10002056_pt1 | contig 17874 bp, 18 predicted proteins | sample 011ome_19_FD_133760 | JGI IMG/M metagenome (GOLD analysis project Ga0181561, IMG submission 133760) | Coastal salt marsh microbial communities from the Groves Creek Marsh, Skidaway Island, Georgia - 011510BT metaG (megahit assembly) | ecosystem: Environmental > Aquatic > Marine > Intertidal...
GCGCGGCCTGCGCTGATGCTGTCGGGGGGCGAAACAACGGTGACGTTGCGCGGTACTGGCGGGCGTGGCGGGCGCAACAGCGAATTTTTGCTGGCCTTTGCCTTGGCGGTGGATGGGCTGGACAACGTGCGGGCCTTGGCCGCCGATACCGATGGGATCGATGGCAGCGAAACCAATGCAGGCGCCTTTGCCGATGGCACCAGCGTGGCCCGGATGCGCGCAGCCGGGGTCGACCCGGCGGCCCGGCTGGCCGCCCATGATGCCTATGGCGCGTTCAAGGCGATTGGGGATCTTTTCGACACCGGGCCCACGGGCACCAATGTGAACGATTTTCGCGCAATATTGGTGCGCTAAGCTGGGCGTTGCTGAACAATTTTTTCTAGTAAAACAGCCAGTTGTTGGCGTTCGTCTGTGTGCAGCCCGGCGGTAAGCTGGTGTTGCACCTTGGCCGCTATGGGGGTGGCTTGTTCCAATAGCGCGGCCCCCTCTGGGGTTAAATCCAGCACCTTTGCGCGCCGGTCCTTGGGCGATGTTTGGCGCAAGATCAGCCCTCGTTCGGCCAACCTGTCCAGCACGCCGCCCATGGTGGCCCGGTCGCAGTCGGCCATGGTGGCAACGCTGGCTTGGTCCAGCCCGGGGTGGGCGGCAATGGCTGAAAGCGCCGCAAATTGAAACGGCGTCAGCGGCAGGTTCGCTTGCGCCATGTAATCGGCAAACAGCGCGGTTGCGGTTTGATGGGCACGCCGGATTAAAAAGCCCGGCATATCAAGAAATTCAGCCATGCCCGATCTTTTCCTTGCTCTGTTTTAGTTATGCTTTATAACAAATATAGGGGGCTGGCAATAGATAAGCATACTTATCATTGTCAGGGGGCGATTTAGTAAGTATACGTCCTATTGGGCGATATGCAAATCGCCAATCTCATGGGAGGGCACGATGGCCGAACAACTGGGCACGTTAGAAGAATTGCCGCAAGACTATCGCGAGGCGATGGATCAGGCAGGTGTGGCGCCGCTGTGGCCGATGATGCGCAAGGTGCTGCCGCATGGCCGCCCGATGCCACAGACCAAAGCCAGCCATTTTCAATATACCCAGCTGCGCCCATTGCTGCTGCGCGCGGGTGAATTGACCCCGGTGGAAAAAGCCGAACGCCGGGTTCTGGTGATGTCAGACCAAGGGCGCGGAACGGGCGCCATGCAGGCCACCAGCACGCTTTATATTGGCATGCAACTTTTGTTGCCGGGCGAGGTGGCCCCAGCCCACAAACACACCCCATCCGCCGCGCGCATTATCGTCGAGGGCGAGGGGGGCTACACCGTGGTTGACGGTGAAAAATTGCCCATGAAACGTGGCGATGTGGTGCTGACACCGGGCGGCGAATGGCACGATCATGGCCACGAGGGCACCCAGCCCGTGGTTTGGCTGGATGTGTTGGATTTGCCGCTGTTTGTGTATCTTGAAGGCTCGTACGCCGAAGAGGCCCCCTTGCAAGCGCAGCGCAACCGGCCCGATGCCTCGATGGTGGAATATTTGGCCTCGGGTCTGAAGCCCTCGCGCCGTGGGGCTTCGGCGCGCAAGTATCCGATGATGCGCTTCCCGTGGGAGCGCACAGAAGCCGCCTTGCGCGAAATGGCCAAATGGGGTGAAGGCGCGGTAGAGCTGGATTATGTAAACCCCGAAACCGGCCAAGACATTTTGCCGGTGATGGGCTTTACCGCCATGATGGTGCGCCCCGGCGAAACCCTGCGCCCACCTCTTTCGTCAGAAAGCGCGGTATTTCACGTGATTGGCGGCAGCGGGCATTCTATGGTCGAGGGGGTGCGCATCGATTGGACGGAACGCGATACATTTACCGCCCCCGTCTTTGCCCAGATCGATCACACCAATACAACCGACGCGCCCGCCTTTTTGATCCGCGTATCAGACCGGCCGCTGCAAGAAAAACTTGGATATTACGAGGAACGCGCACGATGACAGCCCTATTTGATTTACCCCCATTGCCACAGGTGCCAGTGGTGGGTAGCGATGCCACATACCCGGTGCGCCGCATCTTTTGCGTTGGGCGCAATTATGCGGCCCATGCGGCAGAAATGGGTGTCGAGGTAGACCGCGAAGCGCCGTTTTATTTCACCAAAACACCTTGGGCGATTTGCCATAGCGGCACCAGCATTCCCTACCCGCTGGAAACCGAAAATTACCATTACGAGATGGAGTTCGTGGTGGCCATCGGCAAACCGGCATTTCGTGTGGCGCAGGCCGATGCCATGGATGTGGTGTTTGGCTATGGCTGTGGCTTGGATATGACGCGCCGCGATTTGCAACTTGCGGCACGGGCCAAGCAGCGCCCTTGGGATTTGGGTAAAGATGTCGAGGCGTCAGCCGTGATCGCCGCGTTGACACCTGCGGCGGAATTCACAATCGGCGCGCAGCGCATCGCGCTGTCGGTGAATGGTGAGACCAAGCAAGATGCCACGCTGGCCGATCTGATCTGGTCGGTGCCCGAACTTATTGCCCATCTGTCGCGGTTTTATCACCTGCAGCCGGGCGACCTGATTTACACTGGCACCCCCGCTGGGGTGGGCCCGGTGGTGGCAGGTGACACGATCGAGGGCACGATTGACGGGCTGGCGCCGGTGGCGCTGTCACTGACCGAGGCCGAATGATGCAGTTTTTGGGCTATTTTCGCAGCTCGTCCAGCTATCGGTGCCGGATTGCCTTTAATCTTAAAGGGGTTGGATATCAGTTTCAGTCGGTGCATCTGAAAAACGGTGCGCAGAAATCGCCTGAATTCACCGAATTGAACCCGCAGCGTTTGTTGCCGGTTCTGATCACCGATGAGGGCGAGGCGCTGTATCAATCCCTGGCCATCTTGGAATGGCTGGATGAAACCCACCCCACGCCCCCGCTGTTGCCCAGCGATCCGGTGGCGCGGGCCAAGGTGCGCGCGTTTTCGCAAATCATCGCCTGCGAGATCCATCCGCTGCAAAACCTGCGTGTGCTGTCGTATCTGCGCGGCGAACTGGGGCTGGACGAGGGGGCGGTGAATGCCTGGCTGGCCCGCTGGCTGCGCGAGGGGCTAGAAGCCTGCGAAGGGCATTTGGCAAAAGAGGCGCATGAGGGGCCGTTTTGTTTTGGCAATGCCCCCGGTTTGGCCGATATTTGCCTTGTGCCACAGGTGTTTTCAGCGCAGCGTTTCGGCGTTGATATCACAGATTTGACGCGCGTAAGCGCGATCAATGCGGCCTGTCAGGCCCTGCCCGAATTCGCGGCGGCTCATCCGGCCAAACAGCCCGATTTCGAAGCGTAAATTTGCCCGCGGGCGGTTTTATGCCGCCCCGGCACCCCGGCACCTATGCCCAGTGACGTGAATGTTAGGGCCGTGTCGTGGAAGAGAATGGTAAAGTTGCAAAAAGATGCTGAAAACAGCACGGTGCAATTTCGGTTTGGGAGGAAAAGGCGCAGCATGGCCCCAAGGGGCCGCGCCGCGCTGCATGACAAAGGCCGATGGGCGCGCCCTAGGCTGGCCCCCCAAACCAACATGGATAAACTGCAAAAAGCCGGGGCTGCCCGGCTGATGCAACAGGGAAACGACCGAAAGGAACAGCTTTGGTTTACCGGTTGATGAATGGGCTGGCCCGCGCAATGGCCTTGGCTGGGGGGGCGGTGCTGACGGCGCTGATCTTGCTGGTGTGTGTGTCTGTGTTGGGGCGTGGCTTAAACACGTTTTTGCACAGCGGTCTGGGCGAGGGGCTGTTGGGTGGGTTTGCCCAAACGCTGTTGGATACGGGCGTTGGCCCGATTTTGGGCGATTTCGAAGTGGTCGAGGCGGGGATCGCCTTTGCTATTTTCGCGTTTATTCCAATCTGCCAAATCAGCGCCAGCCATGCCACCGTAGATGTGTTCACCGGGCTTTTACCGCCGGCGGTGAACCGGGTTATTCAGGCCGTTGTCGAGCTGATTTTCGCCCTTGTCTTGGTGCTTATCGCATGGCGCCTCTACGAGGGGATGCTGAGCAAGATGAGCTATAATGAAACCACGTTCTTGTTGCAGTTTCCCATTTGGTGGGCCTATGCGGCCTCGCTTTTCGCGGCCGTGGTGGGCGCGATTGTGGGCTGCTACATGGCCGTGGTGCGTATCTTTGAAATGATGTTGGGCCGGGCCCTTATTGCCACAGCTGGGGGGGCAGACCATTGAGTAGTTTTGAAATCGGGCTGATGTCCTTTCCGCTGTTGTTGCTGCTTATCTTTTTGCGCGTGCCTATTGGCCTGTCGATGTTCGTTGTGGGCTTGGGTGGGCTGTATTTCGTAACCGGCGGCATGAACGTGGCCTTGGCCAAGCTGAAAAGCGAAACATATTCGACATTTTCCAGCTACTCCCTGTCGATTGTGCCGATGTTTTTGCTGATGGGCCAGTTCGCCACCTTGGGCGGCATGAGCCAAGCGCTGTTCAAAGCCGCCGAAAGCTGGCTTGGCCACAGGCGTGGCGGTGTGGCCATGTCGGCGGTGGGGGCTTGCGCGGGGTTTGGCGCGATTTGCGGCTCGTCCTTGGCCACCGCGGCCACGATGGGCCAAGTGGCGCTGCCTGAATTGCGCCGCTACGGCTATTCGGGTGGGTTTTCCACCGCAACCTTGGCGGCGGGTGGCACGCTGGGCATTTTGATACCGCCCTCTGTCGTGTTGGTGATCTATGCCATTTTGACCGAACAAAACATCGCCAAGCTGTTCTTGGCGGCGTTCATTCCCGGTATTCTGGCGGCCTTGGGCTATATGGCCACGATTTCCATCTATGTGCGCCTGAACCCCGACAGCGCGGGCGTGCGCCCGCCCGTGCCCTACAGCGAACGCTTCAGTGCGCTGTTTCGGGTATGGCCGGTTTTGTTGGTGTTCTTGGTGGTGGTGCTGGGCATCTATTTGGGCTGGTTTACCCCCACCGAAGGCGCCGCTGTGGGGGCTTTGGGCACTGGTTTGATCGCGCTGTTCAATGGTGGATTAACCCTGAAAACCCTAAGCGACAGCATCTTGGCCACCGGGCGCTCTACCGCGATGATCTTTTTCATCGTTTTGGGCGCGGGGTTTTACAACGGGTTTTTGGCCTTAACGCAGGTCCCACAAGAGCTGGCCTCGTGGGTGGGCGCACAGGGCTATAGCCCGTGGTTTGTATTGGCGTTGATCTTGGTTCTTTATCTGGTCTTTGGCTGCTTCATGGACAGCCTATCGATGATCTTGCTGACAATCCCGATTTTCTTTCCCATCATTTCGGTGCTGGATTTCGGCCTATCGGCCGAGGAAACGGCGATCTGGTTTGGCATTTTGGTGCTGATCGTGGTTGAGGTGGGGCTGATTACGCCGCCGGTTGGGATGAACCTGTTCGTGATCAACTCGATGGATCGGTTGACGCCGATGGTGGAAACCTATCGGGCGGTCATGTATTTCGTGGCATCCGATATCGTTCGGGTGATTTTGCTGGTGGCCTTCCCCGGTATCACGCTGTTTTTGTTGCGCGTTTTACATTGATTTTCCCACAGGCGCGCCCCGGCGCGCCTGTTTCTTTTTGGCTGGTGTTGCTGGGACTAATAGTTATATAATATAACTATAATGTGGAGAGTGGCAAGATGACCAATACCTTGAAAATCGATATAGATGGTGCCATCGCGGTTTTGACCATGAACCGCCCCGACAAGCGCAACGCCATGAACGATACGCTTCTGGCCGAGCTTGATGCCTTCTTTTCCGCCCCGCCCGAAGGGGTAAAGGTGGTGGTGCTGACGGGCACCGCTGGGCATTACTGTTCGGGGCTTGATCTGTCTGAACAGGTGCAGCGCGACGCCGAAGGCACCATGCGCCATTCCCGCGGCTGGCACGCGGTGATGGAGCGTATTCAGTTTTCGGGCTTGCCGGTGGTATCGGCCATGTTTGGCGCGGTGATTGGTGGCGGGCTGGAACTGGCCACATCAACCCATGTGCGCATTGCCGAACCCAGCACCATTTTTCAGCTGCCCGAAGGGCGGCGGGGCATTTATGTGGGCGGCGGGGCCTCGGTGCGGGTGGGGCGCATTCTGGGCGCTGACCGCATGATCGAGATGATGCTGACCGGGCGCAAATACGGCGCCGACGAGGGGCTGGCGCTGGGGCTGTGCCATTACAGCGTGGCCGAAGGCGCCGCTTTGCCCTTGGCGATGGATCTCGCGGCCAAGATTGCCAAGAATGCCAGCCTGTCGAATTACATCATGATCCACGCCATCAGCCGCATCGAAGATATGGCAAAGGCCGATGGCTTGTTCACCGAAAGCCTGTGCGCGGCCTTGGCCCAAACCAGCCCAGATGCTGTGGAAGGGTTGCAGGCGTTTTTGCAAAAGCGCCAGCCGGTTTTTCGTTAAGGGGCAAGCATGGCAGATCAAAACGCAGCACTTGGGGAAAAGCCGCTTGATCAGGGGCTACGGCAGCTGTTGGGCTATGCGCTAAAGCGCGCCTCGGCGGTGGCCACGGGCGATGCCGCCCGTATGTTAGAGCCGTTTGGCCTGCGGGTGACATCTTATTCCGTTCTCTGCGTCATTTGCCAAACCCCGGGGGTCACCCAAACCCAATTGGCCGCCGCCTTGGCGATGGAGCGGTCAAATACCGTGGCCATTATCGACCAGCTGGAAAAAACCGGCTGTATCGAGCGCCGCCGCAGCACCCAAGACCGGCGCGTCTTTGACCTGCATCCTTTGGCGGCAGGGCACAGCCTGATGCAACAGGCCACCGAGGCGCTGATGGCCTATGAAAACACCACCTTTGCCGCGCTTTCAAAAGACGAGCGGCAAATGCTGATCCGCCTACTTTCGCGCATTCACCAGTAAGGGACCGCCCATGACCGATGCCCGCTATGCCCCGCAATCCGTTGACTGCCAGCCGCAGGCCGATGGCAGTTTGATCTTGAAATCGCGCCATGCGCTGGGCCCCGTGGCCCATAGCACCGGCGCTTGGGTGCACCACTGGGCCGATGCCACCCCCGATGCCGTGTTCATTGCCGAAAGGTCTGGGGCGGGGTGGCGCGAGCTGAGCTATCGGGAAACCTTGCAAACCGTGCGGGCGCTGGGCGCTTGGCTGCTGGACCAGCCCGGGGATGGCCCGGTTTTGGTGCTGTCGGGCAATTCGGTTGACCATGCGCTGGTGGCCTTGGCCACGCAATATGTGGGCCGCGCCAGCGTGCCCGTGGCCGAACAATATTCGCTGATCAGTGGGGCCCATGACCGACTGGTGTATATCGCCGAAAAGGTGCAGCCGGCGCTTTTGTTTGTGGATGATCCGGCCCGCTATGGTGATGCGCTGATGCTGCCGGCATTGGCCGGTATCGCGGTATTGGCCAGCACCGATGCGGGCGCGCCGCGCCCCGTTTGCACCATGGCGCAGGCCTTGGCGCAGTGCCAAGGCGACGTCGATCAGGCACATGCCGCGGTTGGCCCCGATACGGTGGGCAAAATTTTGTTTACCTCTGGCTCGACCGCCAACCCCAAGGGCGTGATCACCACCCATCGCATGATGTGCGTGAACCAAACCCAGATTGCCGATGCATTTCCGTTTTTGCGCCACAGCCCGCCCAAGATTGTGGATTGGCTGCCATGGAACCACGTCTTTGGCGGTTCGCATAATTTCAACATGATGCTGGCCAATGGTGGCGCGCTTTACATCGACGATGGCAAACCGATCGAGGCGTTGTTTGGGCGCACGCTGGAAAACCTGTCAATGCACACGGGCACGCTGGCCTTTAACGTGCCGGTGGGTTTTGCCCGGCTTGTGGCGGCGTTGCGCAAAGATGATGATCTGCGCCAGCGCTTTTTCACGGGGCTTGATTTCACCTTTTATGCGGGCGCCTCGCTGCCGCAAGAAACATGGGCGGCACTGGGCGACATGGCCCAAGAGGTGACAGGCAGCGTGCCTTTGATGGTGTCCAGCTGGGGAATGACAGAAACCGCGCCTGCGGTGCTGCTTACGCATGAACGGGTGAACCGATCGGGTATCGTGGGCGCGCCGATGAATGGAACCGAGGTCAAACTGATCCCCGATGACGAAGGGCGCTACGAATGCCGGGTCAAGGGGCCAAATATCATGCCCGGCTATTTGGACGAGCCAGAAAAAACCGCCGAAACCTTTGATGCCGATGGCTTTTTGATCACCGGCGACGCCATGCGCTTTGTCGATCCGCAAAACCCCGATCGCGGCTTGGCTTTCGATGGGCGTATCTCGGAAGATTTCAAGCTGACATCGGGCACATGGGTGCGGGTGGCGGCGCTGCGTGGGCAGATCATGACCGCGCTGCAGGGTGTGGCCGCAGATATTGTCATCACTGGCCATGACCGGGCCGATCTTGGGGTGATGATCTTTCCCGCCAGCCCGGTGGTGGGGGCCGATGGGGCCTGCACCGATGCCGCATTGCTGGCCGATATCCGCGACCGGCTTGCGCCGCTGGCGGCCAATGCCACCGGCTCGTCCACGCGGGTGGGGCGCGCCTTGGTGCTTAGCGAACCGCCCAGCCTGATCGATCAGGAAATGACCGCAAAGGGCAACCTGAACCTGCGCAAGGTGCTGACACGCCGCGCCGATTTGGTCGAACGCCTTTACGCCGAAACCCCAGATGCCGCGGTGGTGCGCCTTTAGCGCCCCCGCCTGAAAACGCCGCAGTATCGCGGCACCACAAGAAAGACCGCAGATGATTGATCTAGAAAAAATCCGCGCCATCGATATTCACACCCACGCCGAAGAGCCGTGTGGCTGCCACGAAGACGATGGTTATGATGATTTGCAATCCACCATGGCCAGCTATTTTGGCGCCCCGTGGAAGCACCCGCCCACCATTCCCGAAACCGCAGCGCATTACCGCGCGGCCAATATTGCCGCGGTGATCTTTCCCGTCGATGCCGAGCGCGAAACAGGCTACCGCCGCTATTCCAACGACGAGGTGATCGAACAGGTAAAGCAAAACGCCGATGTTTTGATCCCCTTCGCCTCGATCGATCCGTGGAAAGGCAAGATGGCCGTACGCGAGGCGCGCCGCCTGATCGAAGAGCATGGTATCAAAGGGTTTAAATTTCACCCCACAATGCAGGGGTTTTTCCCCAACGATCGCATGGCCTATCCGTTTTATGAATTGCTGGCCGAACATGGTGCGATTGGGCTGTTTCATACAGGCCAAACCGGCGTGGGTTCGGGCATGGCGGGGGGCAATGGGATGCGGCTGAAATATTCCAACCCCATGTATCTTGATGATGTGGCTGTGGATTTTCCTGATATGAAAATCGTCATGGCCCACCCCTCGTTCCCTTGGCAGGAAGAGGCGCTGGCCGTGGCCCAGCACAAGCCCAATGTATATATCGACCTGTCGGGCTGGTCGCCAAAATATTTCCCACCGATTTTGGTGCGCTATTGCAATTCGATCCTGCGCAAAAAGGTTCTGTTTGGCTCGGATTGGCCGATGATCTCGCCCGAGCGCTGGCTGTCAGATTTTGAAAAAATCGACATCAAAGACGAGTTGCGCCCAGATATCATCAAAAACAACGCCGCACGTTTGTTGGGCTTGATGTAACACCCTTGGCGCTGGCTGGGGCTTTTGGAATTTGATCTAGGGCAAAGCGCCCCTGATATTTATATGCCAAAAGTGCAATATGTTTGCGCAGCCCCGGTCTTGCAGGGGCTGCGGCATTCCAGCAAGCAAAGGGTGAAAACAATGAGTAACGAGGCACAGGCGCCGGGTGTCGCCGCCAAAGATGGGTGGCTGCAGCATTTCCCAGTGCCATTTTTTGCAGTGGTGATGGGGCTGTCTGGTTTGGTGCTGGCGCTGCACGCGGCCGAGGGCGCCTTGGGCCTGCCGCATGGCGTTACCCTTGCGGCCTATGGCGCCACGCTGCTGGCCGCAGCGGTGATTGGCGCGCTGTATCTGGCCAAAGCCATGCGCCACCCACAGGCTGTGGCGCATGAATGGCACCACCCGGTGCGGCTGGCATTTTTTCCGGCCATTTCAATATCGTTGCTACTGATTGCCACCGCCACTTTGCCGCGCGCGCCCGGGGCGGCGCATGTGCTGTGGTTGGCGGGCATGCTGGGGCAGGGGGCGTTGACCATCGCGGTGATTTCGGGGTGGATTTCGGCGCGCGCCTTTCAAACCGGGCATTTGACGCCGGCATGGTTCATCCCGGCGGTGGGCAATGTGATCGTGCCGATTGCGGGAGTGCAGCTGGGCTATGTAGAGATCAGCTGGTATTTCATGGCCGTGGGGCTGCTGTTTTGGATTGTGCTGCTGACCTTGGTGATGAACCGCCTGATCTTTCACGATCCGATGCCCGGCAAATTGCAGCCAACGCTGGTTATCTTGATCGCCCCGCCCGCGGTTGGGTTTGTGGCTTGGGTGCAGCTGGTGGGGCAGATTGATGCTTTTGCGCATCTGCTGCTCAGTGCGGCATATTTCTTTACGCTGATTGTGGCGGTGAACCTGCCCCGCATCTTGCAGCTGCCTTTTGCGCTGTCTTTCTGGGCGCTTAGCTTTCCCTTTGCGGCGGTCACGATTGCCAGCTTTCGCTATGCTAAAATGGCTGGCAGCCCGGCGCATATATGGATTGGCGCGGTGCTGATGGGGGTGTTGCTGGTGGTGATTGCGGGGCTTTTGCTGCGCACGTTGCGCGCCATCCGGGCAGGCGAAATTTGCGTGCCTGAATAAACGATTTGGCCGGTTTGGCGCAAAAAGGGCCGCCAAGGGGCGGCCCTTTTTATTGCACGCGCCCCCAGTTTCAGGCGGGGCGCAGGCCCAAAATTTCGCGCGCTTGTGCGGGCGTGGCAACGGGGCGGTCGTGTTTGGCACATAGATCCACCACGCGCTGCACCAGCGCCGCGTTCGATGGCGCCAGCGTATCGCGGTCAAGGCGCACGTTATCTTCCAGCCCGGCGCGGGCATGCCCGCCTGCGGCCACTGTCCATTCATTGATGGTCAACTGTCCAGCACCAATGCCTGCCGCGCACCATTCGGCATCGGGCAACAGGCGTTTGACCGTTTCGATGTAAAAATCAAAGGTCGGCCTGTCTACCGGCATGGCGTTTTTGACGCCCATCACGAATTGCACATAAAGCTGGCCCGGAATGCGGCCATCTTTGTTCATTTTCGCGGCTTGATGGATATGGCTAAGATCGAAACATTCAATCTCGGGCTTTACCGAATAGGTCCGCATTTCCGCTGCCAGCCAATCCACCAGATCTGGTGGGTTTTCATAGACGCGGGTGGGAAAGTTATTCGATCCCACAGACAACGAGGCCATATCGGGCCGCAAGGGCAGCATGCCCCCGCGCGCCTGCCCCGCCCCCGAGCGACCGCCGGTGGAAAACTGGATAATCATGCCGGGGCAATGTTTTTCCAGCCCCTCTTTCAACAGGGCAAATTTATCAGGGTCGGACGAGGGGCTGCCATCGTCGTTGCGCACATGGGCGTGGCAGATGCTGGCGCCGGCCTCGAACGCGGCATGGGTGCTTTCCAGCTGTTCCGATACGGTGATTGGCACTGCCGGGTTGTCAGATTTCTGCGGCACAGATCCCGTGATCGCCACACAAATGATACAAGGTTTCGTCATGGTCCCTCCTCGCGCGTATTAGTTGACGTTGCCACATATATTCGATCCTGGGCAAGGGGGCAGGGGCGCTGCGCTGCCAATTTGGCAAAGAAAAGGCCGGGCAAGGGCTGCCCGGCCCGAATTTACGTGGCTGTACCGCTTTTAGGCCAGCAGGCGCCGCGCGATCACCTGCGCCTGAATTTCTGCGGCCCCTTCGAAGATGTTCAAAATGCGGGCATCACACAGAATGCGGCTGATTTTATATTCCAGCGCAAAGCCGTTGCCGCCATGGATTTGCAGGCCGTTATCAGCGGCCGCCCATGCCACGCGGGCGCCCAGCAATTTGGCCATGCCTGCCTCTAGGTCGCAGCGGCGATCGTTGTCTTTCTCGAAGGCCGAGAAATAGGTCAGCTGACGCGCGATCATGATTTCCACCGCCATCATCGCCAGTTTGCCCGAAACCCGGGGGAAGGCGATCAGCGATTTGCCAAATTGCTTGCGGTCAATGGCATATTGCATGGCAACATCCAGCGCCGCCTGCGCCACGCCAATGGCGCGCGCGGCTGTTTGGATACGGGCCGATTCAAAGGTTTGCATCAGCTGTTTGAACCCTTGGCCCGTTTTACCACCCAGCAGGTTTTCGCCTTTGATGTGGAAATTATCAAAGCCCAGCTCGTATTCCTTCATGCCGCGATAGCCCAGCACCTCGATCTCGCCGCCGGTCATGCCGGGGGTGGGGAAGGGGGCTTCGTCGGTGCCGGGGGTTTTTTCGGCCAAGAACATCGACAAGCCACGGTGATCGGTTGTTTCCGGGTCGGTGCGGGCCAGCAATGTCATGACATGGGTGCGCGCGGCATGGGTGATCCATGTTTTGTTGCCGGTGACTTTCCAGTCGCCATTCTCGTCTTGCACGGCGCGGGTGCGCAAACTGCCAAGATCCGAACCAGTGTTTGGCTCGGTGAAAACGGCGGTGGGCAGAATTTCGGCGCTGGCAATTTTGGGCAGCCACTCCGCTTTTTGTTCCTCGGTGCCGCCTGCGATAATCAGTTCAGCCGCGATTTCCGAGCGGGTTCCAAGCGAGCCTACGCCGATATAGCCGCGGCTTAGTTCTTCCGAGACCACGCACATCGACGCCTTGGACAGGCCAAAACCGCCAAACTCTTCGGGGATGGTTAGGCCAAACACACCCATTTCGGCCAGCTCCTCGATGATTTCCATCGGGATCAGCTCGTCTTTCAGGTGCCATTCATGGGCATAGGGTTCGACCCGCTCTACCGCGTAGCGGCGGAATTGGTCGCGGATCATCTCTAGCTCTTCGTCCAGGCCCGATGCGCCAAACAGGGTGGCGCCCGCCTGTTCCTGCATCAACTCAACCAAGCGTGTGCGCGCGGCTTGGGTATTGCCCTGAAGGGCCAAAACAGCGGCAGGGCCGGTGACAAACGGCGCCATATCGCTTTCGCCTAGGCCCAGATCTTGGGGGCGCAAAATTTCGCCTTGGTTCATCTGAATGCCGCCACGCAGCTGCGCCAGATATTCACCAAAGCCAATTTGCAGCAACAGCTGTTCCAATTCGCCCAGTTTGCCATCAGTGGCCAAGGCGCGTGCCCATTTGTCCATCTGCCGCAGCGATTCGACATAGGTGGCCAGCCACGCCAGCCCATGGGTTGCCGTTTGGTTGCTTTCCACCAATGCGTTCGACACTTTGCCATCCACGCTGACAAGCGCGCGCACACGTGCTGTGGCGGTTTCCAGCAAGGCCGCGGCCGGGGCCACAACTGCGCCGGTCAATTCCAGAAGATCGGGCAGCAACGCGGTTTGCCCCAGTGCAATATCCTGTCCGTCATGGGCCATGGTATCATCCTCTTTTTGCTGCCCCCGTCCTACCTATTTCGCAGTTGCAGCGCAACAAAAATACTTTTTGCCCGCTGCGACATATCTGAATATTACGCGTTGATTTTTGTTCTCAAAGGCCTAGCGCTGGCGCCGGCGCCGGTATAGGCACGCAGAATGGAGCCGATTTTACCCATATTTGATCTCACCACACTGGGAATCGCCCTTGCCGTGGCCTTTGTTGCCGGTGTGGTAAAGGGGATTGTCGGCTTTGCCATGCCGATGATCATGATCTCGCTGCTCAGCAGCATTGTGTCGCCCACATTGGCGCTGGCCGGGTTGATCTTGCCCACCGTGGCCACCAACGGCTTTCAGGCCCTGCGCCAAGGCCCGCGCGCGGCGCTGCAGGCGGTGCTGGCGTTTCGGGTGTTCATGGCGGTGGGGCTGGTGGCCTTGTTGCTGGGGGCACAGGTGACGACATTGGTAGACCAAGATACGCTGCTGCTGTTGATCGGCGTGCCGGTGTTGGTTTTCGCCCTTGTGCAACTGGCCGGTTGGGCACCGCGCCCAAACCCCGCGCGCCGCACACCGATCGAGGCGGTCACCGGGCTGGTGGCGGGGTTTATTGGCGGCATGTCGGGGGTGTGGGGCCCGCCCACGGTGATGTTGCTGACAGCACTGGATACCCCCAAGGCCACCCATATGCGCACCCAAGGCGTGATTTATGGCTTGGGTGCTGTTGCGCTGGTGATGGCGCATATCGGATCGGGGGTGCTGACATGGCAAACAGCGCAGTTTTCGGCCCTTTTGGTGCCATCGGCGCTGCTGGGCATGCGGCTGGGGGTGATGGTGTCGGACCGGTTCGAACAGCACATGTTTCGCCGGGCCACATTGGCAGTGTTGGTTTTGGTGTCCCTTAATCTGGTGCGGCGGGGGCTGATGGGCTAGGCCGCTTGGTCATTGGCCAGTTCAGAAATAAAACTGCGGATCTGGCTGCGCAGCCGCTCGTCTTTAATTCGGGCCAGCATGCTGGCAATGCGTGCGCCTTCTTCGTCTAGCATCGCGGTTTCGGGGCAGATGTCTTCGTCGATCCCTTCAAAGAAATAGCCCGGCTGCACAGCCAGAATGCGCCCCAGTTCGTAAAGTTTGCTGGCCGAGATGCGGTTGCGCCCCAATTCGTATTTCTGCACTTGTTGAAACGAAATACCCAGCCCCTCGGCCACGTCGGTTTGGGTTAGGCCGCGCAAGACGCGCAGATGTTTCAGGCGCTGCCCAACATGAATATCAACTAAATGTGGCATGATGGCCCCTCCTTGCTTACTACCAAGACGAGTGTGCCCAAAGAAATTGACCAATCAATTAACTACTTGCACACCCATGGCTTGCATGGGGCATCCTTTGATGTATTATTTGTCATCCATCACTGGATGAATTTTAACCCGTTTTGCCCAGGCCACTGTGCGCGGCCAGATTGTCACCAGCACAATCTGAAACACCGCCCCCAGCAGGCCAACGGCATAGTGTAAGTTGTGAAAGCCCGGCCATGTTGGTGCAGCCCTCTCATGCCATTTTGTTTGAATTGTTGCGCTCTTTTACCACGCTTGCGCGCACCTTGAATTTATCCCACGCGGTCAAAGAGTTGCGCAGCACCCGCCAAACTGTGCGCCGCCACATCGCCCAACTGGAAGAGATGCGCGGCACCCCCCTGTTTACCCTGATCGACCGCCAATATGTGCTAACCGAAGCAGGCCAGCGCGCCCTGCCCGAGGCACAAAAACTGTTGGCCCGCGCGCAAGCCTGGGCCAGCGGCCACTTGTCCACCCAAGGCGGGCTGTTTTCTGCCAATTACGTCGAACAGGGGGTGTTCGATTACGCCATGCAGCAGCATCCGATCTCGCGCGTAATGCAGGGCCATTCCAGCCTGATGCGCGCTGCGCTGTTGTGCTGGGTGCGCGCCGAGGGAATGATCGAGGCACCCGCGTTTCAGCCCCTGCGCCCCTATATTCTGGTGTATCGGCCTTTGGGTGATTCGTGGCTGTTCAGCGAAATTGGCGAAAAATCGTCGTTTGCCAGCTGGTATGGCTGGGCCAAGGCCAAAAGCAGCGTTGGCTCTATTCTAGATCATATGCCCGGTGGCTCGCCCTTTGCGGCGCTACTGGCCGATGCGTTTCAGGATGTGGCCAGCACCCATGGGCTGCGCTACGACCACGTGCATACCCAAATCACCGATGGCACCCACGAGGGGCGCATTCCGCTAAGTTATCAAAGGCTTATGATGGGGTGCCAGTTTCCGGACAGGTCGTTTGCGCTGGTTTCGGTGGTCGAGCGCACGCATGATATCGACATCCCCGGCGTGCCACAGGAAAAGTGCTGCGCCATGCCGCCGGATCTGGTGATGAATGTGCATATCGATTTTTCGGACACATCGGGCGCTGCGCTGCGCGCATTCCCTTAGGTCAGTTGGCCTGTGATCCGCTATTCTGTCTGGGTGAGAGTTTGGACAGGAGTGTTTGGTATGTCAGTCCACGAAATTTTAAACGAACCACATCTGATGGCGGCCCAGATCGATTTGCAGCGCCGCTTTAATTTTCATGTCACCCTTGGCGATGATTTCCGCCAGTATAGCGCGATTATTGCCAAGGGCCGGGCCCAGCAGCCCGTGGGCCTGCCCTTTGACCCGGGCCACAGCTCAATAGATGCGGGGCAGGGGTTTTGGCTGGTCGGGCACACCCCCGACGGGGTGCTGGCCCATACGCAGGCCATGCGGGTTATCGACAATGGCAGCAGTTCACTGGGCGAATATATGCTGGCCAATTTCCGGCGTTATCCGCCCGCGGGCGTGGCGCTGGATTTGGCGCGCTCGCGGTTTCGTGCCGGGCCGGGGCCGCGCCAGATCAATGGTAAAATCTGCTACCATGGCGAATTCTGGCTGGATCGCACCCGCGCGCAATTGCATGGCATGGGCCTGTCTGGGGCCTTGGCGCGCTTTGCCTTTATGGTGGCGCTGTCGCGGCTATCGCCCGATTGCGTGTTTGGCTTCATGCCCAATGCGGTGGCGTGCAAAGGTTTTGCCGCCCGGCAGGGGTATATGCACGCCGAGCCGGGGGCGGTGCGCTGGCAACGCCAAGACGAGGCCGCCGGGGTGATCGAGGGGTTCTTGGTCTATATGCGCCGCGAGGATTTGACCTATTTCTTGTCGATCCCTGCCCAAGATATGGCTGCCTGAAAAAAAACGCCCCACTTTTGGCGGGGCGTTTCAAACGGCTGCAAAGCTGTGGCTTAGCCGATTGCAGCGGCTTTCACGTCTTCGTCGATATAGGGCAAATATTGCTCGAAATTGGCGGCAAACATTTTCACCAATTTCTGCGCCTGCGCGTCATAAGCGGCAGGATCCGCCCAGGTCGAGCGCGGATCAAGCAGGCCAGTATCAACACCCGCCACGGCAACCGGCACATCAAAGCCAAAGTTGGCGTCTTTGCGGAACTCTGCATCATTCAACGAGCCATCCAGCGCCGCTGTCAGCAGGGCCCGCGTGGCCTTGATCGGCATGCGTTTGCCCGTGCCAAAGGCGCCGCCGGTCCAGCCGGTGTTGACCAGCCAGCATGTGGCGCCATGCTTGGCGATTTTCTCGCGCAGCAAGTTGCCATAGGCTTCGGGGCGGCGTGGCATGAAGGGCGCGCCAAAACAGGTCGAGAACGTGGGCTCGGGTTCCACCACGCCGCGCTCGGTGCCGGGGGTCTTCGAGGTGAAGCCTGACAGGAAGTGATACATCGCCTGCGCTGGCGTCAACCGCGAGATCGGGGGCAGCACACCATAGGCATCGCAGGTCAGCAAAATAATGTTTTTGGGGTGGCCACCCTGCGCGGTTTCCGACGCATTCGAGATATATTCCAGCGGGTAAGCGCAGCGCATATTCTCGGTCAGCGAGGAATCTTCGAAATCCAGCTCAAAGGTTTCCGGGTCGAACACCATATTTTCGATCACGGTGCCAAATTTGCTGGTCGTGGCGTAGATTTCCGGCTCGGCCTCGGCCGACAGGTTGATGGTTTTGGCGTAGCAGCCCCCTTCAAAGTTGAAAGTGCCGCGGTCTGACCAGCCATGTTCGTCATCGCCAATCAAGGTGCGCGAGGGGTCTGCCGACAGGGTGGTTTTGCCGGTGCCAGACAGGCCAAAGAACACCGCTGCATCCACCGGGTTGCCAATGGCGTGGTTGGCCGAGCAATGCATCGGCATCACGCCTTTTTCGGGCAGCAGGTAGTTCAGCAGCGTGAACACCGATTTCTTGTTTTCGCCCGCATATTCGGTGCCACCGATCAAGATCAGCTTTTTGTCGAAATTCATCGCAATCACCGTATCCGAACGGCAATTGTGGCGCCCGGGGTCGGCTTTGAAGCTGGGGCAGTTGATCACGGTGAAATCAGCGGTGAAGCTGTCTAGCGCGCTACGCTCGGGGCGGCGCAGCAGATGGCGGATAA